>Ga0335069_10000115_pt1 | contig 136441 bp, 132 predicted proteins | sample Lox_Sample_11_FD_206714 | JGI IMG/M metagenome (GOLD analysis project Ga0335069, IMG submission 206714) | Soil microbial communities from Loxahatchee National Wildlife Refuge, Florida, United States - Lox_Sample_1.1 | ecosystem: Environmental > Terrestrial > Soil > Wetlands | place: USA...
GGCTGAGGGAAATGGGAGCGGAAAGCGTGTCCGGTCAAAGGGTGCTGTTGATCGTCGGCGGCGGGGTGGCGGCCTATAAGGCGCTGGAGCTGGCGCGCCTGCTGCGCAAGGCGGGCGTCGCCGTGCGCCCGGTGCTGACCCGCGCGGGCGCGCAGTTCGTCACGCCGCTGTCGCTCGGCGCCCTTTGCGAGGACAAGGTCTATCAGGACCTGTTCTCCCTGACCGACGAACACGAGATGGGGCACATCGAACTGTCGCGCTCGGCCGACCTGGTGGTCGTGGCCCCGGCCACCGCCGACCTGATGGCCAAGGCCGCAGCGGGCCTGGCCAACGATCTCGCGTCCACTCTCCTGCTGGCCACCGACAAGCCGGTGCTGATGGCGCCGGCCATGAACGTGCGCATGTGGCTGCACCCCGCGACCCAGGCCAATCTGGCCGCGCTCAGGGACCGGGGCGTGGGCTTCGTGGGGCCGGACGAGGGCGCCATGGCCTGCGGCGAGTTCGGCGCCGGCCGCCTGGCCGAACCGCCCGCGATCCTTGCCGCGATCCAGGCCGCCCTGGCCGGACCCGCCGCCCGTCCGCTCCTGGGAAAGCGCGCCCTGGTCACCGCCGGCCCCACCGCCGAGCCGATCGACCCGGTGCGGGTGCTGACCAACCGCTCCAGCGGCAAACAGGGCTATGCGATCGCCGAGGCCCTGGCCCGGCTGGGCGCTGAGGTCACCTTGGTGTCCGGCCCCACGGCGCTGCCCGCGCCGCCGGCGGTGCGGCGCGTGGACGTGGAGACCGCCGACCAGATGCTGGCCGCCTGCCAGGCCGCCCTTCCGGCCGACGTGGCCGTTTTCGTGGCCGCCGTCGCCGACTGGAAGCCGGTGCAGGCCGAAGGGCGCAAGCTGAAGAAGACCCAGGGCGGCGGAGCGCCGTCCATCGCCCTGACCGAGACCCCCGACATCCTGGCCGCCCTGTCGCGGGCCGGACCGGCGCGCCCGGCCCTGGTGGTCGGCTTCGCCGCCGAGACCAACGACGTGGCCGCCAACGCCCGCGCCAAGCTCGAACGCAAGGGCTGCGACTGGATCGTGGCCAACGACGTCAGCCAGGCCGAGGTGATGGGCGGCGAGCGCAACACCGTCACAGTGATGACGAAGGCGGGGGCCGAGGCCTGGCCGACCGCCTCCAAGCGCGAAGTGGCCGAGCGTCTGGCCCGCAAGATCGCCGAGGCCCTGGCCTGAAGGCCGACTCAGCCTCTAAACAAGACGATCTGCAACACCCAGGCTCGCCATGCATCCTCAGATCGCCGTCCTCCGCCTGCCCCACGCCGAGGGCCTGCCCCTGCCCGCCTACGAGACCACCGGCGCGGCGGGCATGGATCTGCGCGCGGCCGTGCCCGAGGACGAACCGTTGACGCTCAAGCCCGGCGCGCGGGCCATGGTGCCCACCGGCCTGTGCATGGCCATTCCGCTGGGGTTCGAGGTGCAGGTGCGCCCGCGCTCCGGCCTGGCGGCCAAGCACGGCGTGACCTGCCTCAACACCCCCGGCACCATCGATTCCGACTATCGCGGCGAGGTTAAGGCGATTCTGATCAATCTCGGCGCCGAGGACTTCGTCATTCGGCGCGGTGAGCGCATCGCCCAGATGATCGTGGCCCCGGTGGTTCAGTCGATGTGGCTGGAGAGCGAAAGCCTCGACGAGACCGCGCGCGGCGCAGGCGGCTTCGGCTCGACGGGACGGTAAGACGGGCCGCTAGCCCCTCATCCCCAGCACGTCCTGCATGTCGTAGAGGCCCGGCGGGCGGCCTGCGACCCAGGCGGCGGCCTCGACCGCGCCCCTGGCGAACAGGCGGCGGTCGCGGGCGGAGTGCGACAGGGTCAGCACCTCGTCCTCGCCGGCGAAGATCACGCTGTGCTCGCCGACGACGCCGCCGCCGCGCGCCACAGAAAAGCCGATCGTCCCCTCGTCGCGTGGGCCGGTCAGGCCATCGCGCGCGCGCACGGCCAGCGTCTTGAGATCGCCGCCGCGCGCCATAGCCGCAGCCTCGCCCAGCATCAGGGCCGTGCCGGAGGGCGCGTCGACCTTGCGCCGATGGTGCGCCTCGAACACCTCAATGTCGAAATCGCGCGCCTTGAGCGCCTGGGCCGCCTGGGCCACCAGCCCCAGCAGCACATTAACGCCCAGGGAGAAGTTGCCCGACTTGACCACAGGCACGCGGCCGGCGGCGGCGCGCACCGCCTCGGCCTCTTCGTCGGTCAGGCCGGTCGTGCCGACCACCAGGGCCGGGGCGCGCCCGTTCGTCTCGGCCTGAGCCGCGCACGCCTGGGCCAGGGCGGCCGAGGCCGGACCGGAGGTGAAGTCGATGATCACGTCGCACAGCGCCAGGGCCTCGCCCCGGCCCACCAAAACCCGGTCGCCCAGCGCCGCGCCGACAGTGTCCGGCCGGTCGAACAAGGCCGCGAGCACAAGGCCGGGATGCGCGGCGACCTGGGCGGCGAGCGCCTGTCCCATGCGGCCCAGCGCGCCGGCCACTCCGATCCTGATTTCGCCCTGCGCCACGCGCGCTCTCCTGCGGTTCGATCATCCGCTTGCCCCCACAACTGGGCGAGGTCAACGCGCCATTGCGGGTCACGGGGCAAAAGTTCCCCCCGATTCAGCAGCGACGCGGTTGTGACGCGGCGCACCCACCGCTAGTTTGAGGCCCCGATTTCAAGGCCGGCGACCCCCCATGGACGATTCCGAAGAACGACGCACATTCACCGACGAGGAGGCGCTGGCGTTCCACAAGTATCCCACGCCGGGCAAGATCGCGGTGACCCCGACCAAGCCGATGGCGACCCAGCGCGACCTGGCCCTGGCCTACTCCCCCGGCGTCGCGGTGCCGGTGCGGGCGATCGCGGCCGACCCCGAGACCGCCTACGACTACACCTCCAAGGGCAACCTGGTGGCGGTGATCTCCAACGGCACGGCGATCCTGGGCCTGGGCAATCTCGGGGCCCTGGCTTCCAAGCCGGTGATGGAAGGCAAGAGCGTCCTGTTCAAGCGCTTCGCCGACGTCGACTCCATCGACATCGAGGTATCGACCACCGACCCGGACGAGATGATCACGGTGGTCAAGAACATCGGCATCACCTTCGGCGGCATCAATCTGGAGGACATCAAGAGCCCCGAGTGCTTCCGCATCGAGACCGAGCTGCAGGACCTGCTCGACATCCCGGTGTTCCACGACGACCAGCACGGCACAGCGATCATCTCGGCGGCGGGCCTGATCAACGCGTGCGAGATCACCGGCCGCCGGCTGGAGGACATCAAGCTGGTGCTGTGCGGCGCCGGCGCCGCCGGCCAGGCCTCGCTCGAGCTGATCAAGGCCATGGGCGCGCGCTCGGAGAACTGCATCGCGGTCGATAACACCGGGGTGATCTACAAGGGCCGCACCGAGAACATGAACCAGTGGAAGTCGGCGCTGGCGGTGGAAACCGACACCCGCACCCTGGCCGAGGCGCTCAAGGGCGCGGACGTGTTCATAGGCCTGTCGGTCAAAGGCGCCCTCACCCAGGACATGGTGCGGACCATGGCCCCCAACCCGATCATCTTCGCCATGGCCAACCCCGATCCGGAGATCACCCCGGAAGAGGTCAAGGCGGTGCGCAGCGACGCGATCATGGCCACCGGCCGCTCGGACTATCCCAACCAGGTCAACAACGTCCTGGGCTTCCCCTACATCTTCCGCGGCGCCCTGGACGTGCGCGCCCGGCGCGTGAACCACGAGATGAAGATCGCCGCGGCCCAGGCCCTGGCGCATCTGGCGCGGGAAGACGTTCCGGACGAGGTGGCCGCCGCCTATCACGGCCGCCGGCTGAAGTTCGGCCCGGACTACATCATCCCATCGCCGTTCGATCCGCGCCTGATCTGGTACGTGCCGCCCTTTGTGGCCAAGGCGGCGATGGACACCGGCGTGGCGCGCCGGCCGATCGTCGACATGGACGCCTATCGCGCGACTTTGGCACAGCGGCTCGACCCCGCCGCCTCGTTCCAGCAGAAGCTGGCCGGCGCGGTGCTACAGGGCCACTCCAAGCGCATCGTGTTCGCCGAGGGCGAGGAGACGGCGGTGATCCGCGCCGCTTACGCCTTCCAGAGCCAAGGCCTGGGCAAGGCGGTGCTGTGCGGGCGCGAGGACCTGATCCTGGCCAACATGCGCGGCGCGGGCATCGATCCGGAAGAAGCGGGCCTGGAGATCATCAACGCCCGCCTGTTCGACCGCAACGCCGAGTACGTCGACTTCCTCTACGCACGCCTGCAACGCCAGGGCTTCCTGCGCCGCGACGCCCAGCGCCTGATCTTCCAGGACCGCAACGCCTTCGGCGCCACCATGGTGGCCCTGGGCGACGCGGACGGCATGGTCACCGGCGTGACGCGCAATTTCGACCAGGCCCTGCGCGAGGTCCTGCGGGTGATCGACCCGGCCGACGGCGGGCGGGTGCTGGGCATGTCGGTGCTGATGGCCAAGGGCCGCACCCTGTTCATCGCCGACACCAACGTCACCGAAATGCCGGAGGGACCGGAGCTGGTCGAGATCGCCGTCGAGGCCGCGCGCGCCGTCCGGCGCCTGGGCCACACGCCCCGCCTGGCCTTCCTGTCCTATTCCACCTTCGGCAACCCGCCCGGCGACCGCTCGGGCAAGGTGCGCGAGGCGGTGGCGCTGATGGACGCGCGCGCCGACGTGGACTTCGAGTATGAGGGCGAGATGCCGCCCGATCTGGCCCTGGAGCCGGAGCTGCGCGGCGCCTATCCCTTCATGCGCCTGTCGGGTCCGGCCAATGTGCTGATCATGCCCGCGATCCACTCGGCCTCGATCTCGACCAAGCTGGTGCAGGCCATCGGCGGGGCGACGGTGCTGGGCCCGGTGCTGCTGGGCCTCAGCAAGCCGGTGCAGATCTGCCCGCTGTCCGCCTCGGTCAGCCAGATCCTGACCATGGCGACCTTCGCCGCCCACGATGTGCGCACCGAATCGATGACCCCGCCGTTGCAACGGGCGGCGGAATAGGGCTCGACGTCAGGGGTTAAAGTGAGGAAGCCGGGGTCAAGGCCCCGGCTCTCCGCTTGGCCGCGTGGGCCAGGACGAAGCACAGCCCGATCGCCGGCAGGCCCAGCGCCGCCACGCCCAGGTAGAACAGGGCGTAGGCGTGCATCAGGTCTCGCCCCTGCTGCAGGCCCTGGACCACGAAGCCGGAAAAGCCCTTGAGCGTCTTGCCGGTCCAGGCCAGGGCCGAACTCATCACCGCGTACTGGCTGGCCACATAGCCGAGGTTGGTCAGGCTCGACATATAGGCCACCAGGGCCACGCCCGAGAACCCGATGGCGAAATCGTCCATGGCGTTGACCATGGCGAACAGCCGCAGGTCCGGCGCGCCGTGAAGCGCCACCAGGGCGAAGGCGCCGATGCCGATCGGCTGCAGCGCCGCACCGATCACCAGGGTGCGAAACACCCCCTGGCGCACCGAACTCAGGCCGCCTGAAGCCACGCCGGCCACAGTGCACCACAGGCCGATGGTGGTGCGGATCGCGCCCACATCGGTCAGGGAATATCCCGCCGCCCGGTAGAAGGGCAGGGTTACCGGCCCGCGCAGATAGTCGGACAGGTGAAAGAGCGTGATGGTCAGGAGCGTGACAAGCCCGAACAGGCCGTGCGCCTTGAAGAAGGCGATGAACGGTCCGGCGACCGCGTCTGCGAAACCGCGCGCGGTCCATAGGGGCGCGGCGTCCGACTTGGCCTCCATCACTGCATCGGCGCGCGCCGGCTCCTCGGCCATGAAGGTCGCCCCGATCCCTACTGCCATCAACGCCGCCGACAGGCCGTAGGACATGGGCCAGCCGATGTGGTCGGCCAGGATCAGTATCCAGGCCATGGTGAACAGCAGCGCCACCCGGTAGCCGATCTGGTAGGCGGCGGTCAGCAAGCCAAGCTCGTCGGGCGTTTCGGCGATCTCGATGCGCCAGGCGTCGAGCACGATGTCCTGGGTGGCCGAGGCGAAGGCCACGACCAGGGCCAGGGCGGCGAAGGCCGCCAGCCCGCCTTGAGGCCCTGCCAGCGCCATGGCCGCCAGGCCGCCGCCGACCAGGACCTGGGCCGCCAGCATCCACCCGCGCCGCCGCCCCAGCGCGCCCAGCGCGGGGAAGCCCACCCGGTCGATCACGGGCGCCCACAGGAACTTCAGCGAATAGGCCAGGCCGACCCACGACAAAGCCCCGATCGCGCCCAGGCCGATGTGCTGGGTCGCCAGCCAGCCGCCCAGGGTGTTGCCCGTGAGCATGAACGGCAGGCCTGAGGAGAAACCCAGGAGCAACATCGTCAGCACGCGCCGCTCGCCCAGCGCGCGCCAAACGCGGCCCACCCGGTGTCGCTGGCGATTGACGGGCGTCGAGGAGGCGGGTTCGGCTGGGATCATGCGGCGTCCGGCGCGCGCCGGCGGCGCAAATCAGGACGCGAGCTTGTCCTTCGGCTGGTCCGACGTAAAGGGCTGGGCGTGGGTCCAGCGGCTGAGGATCGCGCGCAAGGCCGCCACGTCGAGCGGCTTGGCCAGGAAATCGTCCATGCCGGCGGCGAGGCACGCCTTGCGGTCGTCCTCGAAGGCGTCGGCGGTCAAGGCCACGATCGGCGTGCCCACGCCCGCCTCGCGCAGGGCCCGCGCCGCCCGCGCCCCGTCCATCCTCGGCATGCGCTGGTCCATCAGGATCAGATCGTGCGCGCCCGAGCGCCCGGCTTCGACCGCATCCAACCCGTTGGCGACCCAATCGACCACGCATCCCTGGCGCTCGAGCAGGGTGCGCGCCAAAAGCGCGTTGATGGGATTGTCTTCGGCCAGCAGCACCCGCGCGCCGACGGCGCAGGCGGCGGCGAGGCGCTCGTCCTCCACCGGCCTGGTCGGCGCGGCGCGCTCCGGGCCGGCGGCGCCAACCACCGCCAGAATGCGATCGGCCAGCGAGGCGCGGCGCAGCGGCTTGATCAGATAGCCGGCGAAGCCCCGGGCGCGCAGCCGTTCGATCTCGCCCCGCTGTTCGGGCGCGATCAGCACCAAGGCGGGGGCGCCCGAAGGAACGCTATCCCCGCCCGGACGGTCGAGCGCCGGACGATCGAGCAGGAGCACGTCCCCGCCGGCGCCGGCGCGAGCGGACAGGGTCTCGGCCGCCAGGGCCCGGCCGCCGCACGCCTCGACCTGCAGCGCCGCGGCCGCGCGCACCGTGGCGCTGGGCGAGACGATCCGCACGGTCAGGCCCTTGAGCGGCTGGCGCCGCGCCGGTCCGGCGGCGGGGGGGAAGGCCGCCTCGAACCAGAACTCGGCCCCGCCCTCGCTCGGACAATCCAGCCCGATGGCCCCGTCGTGCGCGGCGGCCAGGCGGCGCACGATCGCCAGGCCCAAGCCCGTGCCCTCCAAGCGCGCGCTCTCGCCCGGCACGCGGGCGTAGTCCTCGAAGATGCGCGCGCGTTCGGCCTCGGGCACGCCCGGGCCGGTGTCCTTGACGCTGAAGCGCAGCCGCACCTGACCGGCGTCGTCCGGCGCCCCTTCGGCCAGGATCAACACGCCGCCCTTGACCGTGAATTTGATGGCGTTGCCGGCCAGGTTGAACAGAATCTGGCGCAATCGGCCCTCGTCGCCCATCACCCAGCCGCCGGCGGCGCCGCTGACGGCCCAGGCGATGTCCAGGTCCTTTTCATGGGCGCGCGGGCTGAGCAACTCGCAGACCCCCTGCAGCAGCACCTCGACATCGAGCGGGGCCGGCTCCAGGTCGATCTGACCGCTTTCCAGCTTGGCGAGGTCGAGCACGTCGTTAACCAGGCCGAGCAGATGGGCGCCGGTCGTCTTGAGCGCCTGCACATAGGTCGCCTGGTCGGCGTTGAGGGGGGTGCCGACCAGCAGGTTGGTCATGCCCAGCACGCCATTGAGCGGCGTGCGCAGTTCATGGCTAAGCGCCGCCAGATAGCGTTCGCGCGCATTGACCCCCAGGCCCACACCCGGCGCGCCCAGGATCAGGCGCTCGCCGTCGGGCAGAGCCCGGGCGCCCCACACTACGCCGTCGGCGGTCTGCAGCCGGGCGCCGGGCTCGAGCCGGACGATGCGCGCGGCGTCGGCCGCCCCGGGCGCATAGGCCGCGTTGGCGCACAACACCGCGCCGTTGGCGTCAACCACCGCGGCGGGCCGGTCCAGCCCATTGAGCAGATCTTCAGCCCTGGTCATGGCCCAAGTCTAGCCAAACGGGTTTAACGTGGGGTCAAGCCTGAGGCGCGCCGAATGGGCTGGAGCGGCCCGTTCGGATTAGGGTAAACAGACGCCCCGTCGGCTTGGGCCGGGAGAGCACCTATCATGGCGAAAGCGCAATCGGGCGGCCCGGGCCCCAAAAGGCCCAAGGGCGGCGGCCCGAACGGCGGATCCAGGCGCGGGCAGGGCGGCGGACGCACGCGGCTTCAGGCGTTCGTCTATTGGATGGCCGTGGCGTGCGTGTGGGGCCTGATCTTCATCGCCGGCTTCTTCGCGGTGTTCGCCACCGGCTTGCCTGACACCTCCAAGCTCTACCAGGTGCAGCGCACGCCCTCGATCTCCTACCTGGACCGCTCGGGCGCCCTAATCGCCGTGCGCGGCAGCCAGAACACCCCCCCGGTCAATCTCGACGACCTGCCGCCCTATGTGCCGGACGCCTTCATCGCCATCGAGGACCGCCGCTTCTACCACCACTTCGGCTTTGACCCGGTCGGCATGGTGCGCGTGGTGTTCGTCGATCTGCGCCAGCATCGCTACGCCCAGGGCGCCTCGACCATCACCCAGCAGCTGGCGCGCAACCTGTTCCTCAGCCCCGACCAGACCATCCGCCGCAAGGTGCAGGAGCTGATCCTGGCGGTATGGCTGGAGATGAAGTTCTCCAAGAAGGAAATTCTCAGCCTCTATCTCAACCGCGTTTATTTCGGCGCCGGAGCCTATGGCATCGAGGCCGCCTCGCAGCGGTATTTCGACAAGCCCGCCGCCCAGCTGACCGTCGGCGAGGCCGCGTTGCTGGCCGGGCTGATGAAGGGTCCGGCCCGCTACAGCCCGATCTCCGACACCGACCGCGCCGAGCGCCGCGCCACGGTGGTGCTGGACCAGATGGTGTCGACCGGGGCCATCACCCCGGCCCAGCGCGACGCCGCCTTCGCCCAGCCGGTGCGGGTGTCGCGCACCCTGTCCAGCCAGCACGCCCAGTATTTCGTCGACTGGGTCGACGCCGAGGTGCGCTCGATCGTCGGCCAGGCCAAGGACAGCCCGCTGCAGGAAGACCTGGTGGTCGAAACCACCCTGGACCTGCCGATCCAGGGCTCCGCCGAATCCGCCGTGCGCGAGGCGGCCTCGCCCGAGGCCAAGGCCCGCGGCATGCAGCAGGCGGCGCTGGTGGCGCTCGACGGCGAGGGGCGCGTGCGCGCCTACGTCGGCGGGGTCGACTATGCCGACAGCCAGTTCGACCGGGCGGCCGGGGCCAAGCGCCAGGCGGGCTCGTCGTTCAAGCCGTTCGTCTATCTGACCGCCATGGAGAACGGCCGCCGGCCCGACACCCCGGTGGTGGACGAGCCGATCACCATCGGCAACTGGCAGCCCAAGAACTACGAGAAGACCTTCATGGGGCCGATCACCCTGCAGGTGGCCCTGGCCCACTCGATCAACACCGTGGCCGCGCGCCTGGCCAACGAGGTGGGCACGGTCAATGTGGCGCGCACCGCCCATCGCCTGGGGATTACGTCGCCGATCCAGACCGACCCCTCGATGGCGCTCGGCGCCGTGGAGGTGAGCCCGCTGGAGATGGCCCAGGCCTACGACGCCTTCGCCAATGGCGGCCAGGGCGTTCAAGCCTACGGCATCGAGCGCATCCGCACGGCGGCGGGCAAGGTGCTGTACGACCATAACGTGGGCAAAACGGCCCATCCGCAGGTGATCGCCTCGCCGGCCCTGGACTATATGAACCAGATGATGCGCGAGGTGCTGGTGTCCGGCACGGGGGTGGGCGCGCGGGTGCCCGGGTATGACCTGGCCGGTAAGACCGGCACCACCAGCGACTTCCGCGACGCTTGGTTCGTCGGCTACACCGGCGGCTTCGTCACGGCGGTCTGGACCGGACGCGACGACGACACGCCCATGCGAAACGTGACCGGCGGCACGATCCCGGCGCACATCTGGCGCACCTTCATGAGCCAGGCCCTGCCGCGGCTGAAGGTGCAGCCGATCCCCGGCGGGGCCGCGCCCCCGCCCGACGACACCGGGGCCTCCGGCGAGGACGCCATCGGCGACCTGCTGCAGAACGGCCCCCCGCAACCGCCGCCCGCCGACGCGCCCAGACCCGACGCCGCCCCGGTCGATCCGGCCCAAAAGAAGCCGGCGGGCCCGGAATTCTTTTGATCTGAGGTCTTCTGATCCGCGTTCTTCTGATCACGGCGTGAAGGCGTTAAGAGGAACGCCGAACCGCCGCGCGCATCGATCCGTCAGGGAGAGGCGCCGCGGCCAATCATCGGGAGGACGAGAATGAAGCTGGCTCATACGGCGCTGCGGGCGGTGCTGCTGGCGGCGCTGGCCGCGACGGGCGCGCGGGCCCAGGTCAATGTCGGGACCAAGACGCCCGAGCCGGGGCTGCCGTTCAAGATGACCCAGGTGGCCAGCTTCCACTATCCGTGGCGCATCGCCTTCCTGCCCGATGGGCGCATGTTGGTCACCGAGAAGACCGGGCCGATCTGGCTGGTCAGCCCGTCGGGCGTGAAACTGCCCGTGGCCAATGTCCCGGCGGTGCTCTACGGCGGCCAGGGCGGCATGCTCGGCGTGTTCCTCTCGCCGCACTACGTCGACGACCACTTCGTCTACATCACCTATTCCGAGCCGGGCGACGGCGGCTCCAGCCTGGCCATGGCCCGGGCCAAACTGACCCTCGGCAAGGACGGCGCAAGCCTCGACGACCTGAAGGTGCTGTGGCGCGACGGCGAGCGCGGCCAGGGGGGCCAGTTCGGCGCCCAGATCGCCTTCGCACCCGACGGCAAGACGCTGTTCCTGTCGGTCGGCGAGCGTCAGCGCATGACGCCCGCCCAGGATCCCAATCAGCCTTTGGGCAAGATTCTGCACCTGACCCTCGACGGCAAGCCCGCGCCGGGCAATCCGATGGCCGGCAAGATCGGGGCCCCGACCGTGCCGATCATCAACCCGCCCAAGGACACCGAGGCGGCCATGACCGCGCCGGTGGTGCGCACCTACACCTTCCCCGGCCCCAACCTGACGCCCTCGGAGACCTGGACCACCGGCCACCGCACGCCCTACGGCCTGGCGTTCGCGCCCGACGGGCGGCTGTGGGAACTGGAGCACGGCCCCCGGGGCGGGGACGAGCTCAACCTGATCGAACCGGGCAAGAACTATGGCTGGCCCTTGGTGTCCTACGCGACCAACTACGACGGCGCGCCGATCCCGAGCCCCGACACCCGCCCGGACCTGACCAAGCCCATCCTCTACTGGACGCCGGTGATCGCGCCGGGCGGCATGGTGTTCTACAGGGGCGCGATGTTCCCGCAGTGGCAGGGCTCGCTGCTGATCGGCGGCATGGCGTCCAAGTCCTTCAACCGCGTGATCACCAAGGGCGCCACGGCCACGGCGGCGGAGCGCTGGAACGTCGGACACCGCATCCGCGACATCGCGGTCGCCCCCGACGGCGCAATCTGGATGTTGGAGGACGAGGATCCCGGCGCCATGTGGCGCGTGACGCCGAAGTAGGGCGCCTATCGTCCGAAGGCGTGGAGCCCCTGGCCGTGGCGCTTGAGCCAGTCGCGCTGGGGGCGCCAGGGCCCATAGATTCGCTCGACCACCGACCAGAAGCGCGGGCCGTGATTGCCCTCCAGCAGATGGGCGCATTCGTGAGCGGCCACATAGTCGACCACGTCCATCGGGGCCAGCACCAGTCGCCAGCTGTAGCGAATGGCGCCGACATCGCCGGCCACGCCGGGTCGCGGCGTGCGGCATGAGCCCCAGCGGGCCTTGGCGTCGCCTATGGTCACCGGCGGAAGCGGGCGGCCCAGCGCGCGAGCATAGTGCGCGGTGCGCTCGCTCAAAACCTGCAGGGCGTGGCGCTTGAGCAGGCGCAGCGCCGCCCGGCCGTAGGCGTCGCCGGCGCCGAACACCGCGAGCGTCGGCCCCTGCGCTGGGTCTTCGCCGAAGCCGGCTTCCAGCCGCGTGCGCGCCTGAACCAAATGATGGGAGCGGCCGAGCACCTCGATCCGGCCGCCAGGCTCCAGGGCCGCCGTCGGCGGTAGGGCGCCCATTTGGCGGGCGATCCAGCCGGCGCGCTGGCCGGCGAAGGCGACCGCGTCGGCTAAGCGCCTTTGGCTGGGCGCCGTCGCCACGACCTCACGCCGGCGGGCGTCTATGCGCAGGCTGACGCGCCGGGCTCGGGCGTCGACCCGCAGCCGCACGGACACGCCGCCAACCTCGATCAGATCGCCCGACGCCAGCCGGGGCGCGCTGAACAGACCCATGCCGCGCCGACGACCGCGGCTAGGCGGCGGCCGACCGCCGCGCGGCGGCGGCGACGGCGTGCTCGGCGATGAAGGCCCGCACGCGAGGATAGATGTCCTTGCGGAAGCGGCTGCCATTGAAGATGCCGTAGTGGCCGACGTCCGGGTTCACGTACAGCGCCTTCATCTCGTCCGGCAGCGACGGGCACAGCTCGTGGGCGGCCTGGGTCTGGCCGACGCCGGAGATGTCGTCATGCGCGCCCTCGATGGTCATCAGGGCGATGTCTTCGATCGCCGCCGTCTTCACCGGCCGGCCGCGATGGGTCAGTTCGCCCTTGGGCAGCAGGTACTTCTGGAACACGATGTCGATCGTCTGCAGGTAGAATTCCTCGGTCATGTCCAGGACCGACAGATACTCGTCATAGAACTCGCGGTGCTTTTCGGCGCTTTCATCATCGCCCCTGACCAGATCGTCGAAGTAGCGCCGGCGCGCGTTGACGTGCTGGGCCTCGTTCATGGCCATGAAGCTGTAGAGCTGCACGAACCCCGGATAGACCCGGCGCATCATTCCCAGATAAGGGGGCGGCACCGAGTAGATCATGTGCTGCTGGAACCAGGTGAACGGCCGATCCTCGGCCATCTTGTTGGTGACCGTGGGCGAAAGGCGTGCGTCGATCGGCGAGCCCATGAAGATCATCGAGGCCGGGCGCAGAGGATCGTGATCCTCGGCCATCAGGGCGCAGGCGGCCATCACCGGCGGTCCAGGCTGGCAGACCGCCAGCACATGCGCGTTCGGACCGACCTTGCCGAGCATAGCGCGCACATGATCGACGTAGTCGTAGAAGTCGAACCGGCCCTCGATCAGCGGCACATTGCGCGCATTGGACCAGTCGGAGACATAGACGTCGTGATCCTGCAGGAACGCGCGCACGGTTCCGCGCAGCAGGGTGGCGTAGTGGCCCGACAGGGGCGCCACGATCAGCACGGCCGGACCCGGCCCTGTGCGGCCGGCGTCGGTCAGGTCGGAGGACGACTTGACGAAGCGCTGCAGCTTGACCCAGGGCGAGGCCCACACCGTCTGCATCTCGACCCGCACGGCGCGGCCGTCGACCTCGACCTCGTCGATGCGCCAGTCGGGCTTGCCGTAGCGCCGGGTCATGTCATTGAGCACCTCCGCCGAGGCGTAGAGGTTGCGGCCGGCGCCGGTATAGGCCGCCGGATTGAACGGCGAGCTCCAGAACCGGCTGGCCAGATCGGCCATGCGGTTGACCGGATCAGCGGCGTAGTAGGCGGCTTCGTGCAACCCGTACAGCATGACTCACCATCAGGGCGACCTTGCGCCACTGCATAGACCATTAACCCACAGATCGTTCCGCTTCGTGAACGTCGTCGTTGGCGGCCGCGGTGTTAGGCCCCGCTCTTGGGGCCCTCCGCCATCGCATCCGATATCTGGTGAGCAGTCTCGTCCGGTTTAAGGTTTTCGGCCAGTACGCGATCGAATTTTCCGTGCGGATCCATCAGGTAGATCGCCGAGGAGTGGTCCATGACGTAGGAATTTCCCGATCCCTCCTTCTGGTAGAACACCTTGTAGGCCTTGGCCGCCTGGTCCACCTGGGCCGGCGCGCCGGTCAGGCCGAGCGTGCCCTTGGGAAAGACCGGGCTGGAGAGATAGGCCTTGAGCTGGCTGGGCGTGTCGCGCGCCGGATCGACCGTGATGAACACCACCTGGAAGTCCTTGGCCTTGGCCCCAAGCTCGGTCTGGGCCTCTCCCAGGGTGGTCAAGGTGGTCGGGCACACGTCTGGGCAGTAGGTGTAGCCGAAGAACACCGCCGTCCATTTGCCGTCGAGGGCCGACTGGTTCACCGGGCGCCCGTCCTGGTCGATCAGCTGGAACGGACCGCCGATCAAGGGCTGACCGCTGGCCTGGTCCTGCACCCCGGCATAGGGCGATGGGCCGCATCCCGCCACGGCCAGGCCAAGGGCGCACACGGCGGCGGTCAGATAGGGGATGTACGCGGGCCTCATTAGGCTTAGCCTCTCACAGTGCTATACCCTGCAGGGTGACGAATTGGCATCTTACGCGGTTTCCCATCTGTCAATCTCGGCCGGAATGCGAAAGGCGGCGGCCGGAACGGCGGCCCACCCGTGAAGATTTGACCCGGCGGCGGCGATGAACAGACACGACCCGTTCAGGTCTGCGCCTAGCCGGGGCGCCTCGGCCTTCGACCCGAGCGATGCGAGCGGCAAGGACCCGCATCCGCGCGAGCGCCTCAGGCCGCGCACCCTGATCCTGCTTCGCTGGCTGGCCATCGGCGGACAGCTCGCCGCGCTGGTCGTGGTGCGCTTCGCCCTTGGCTTCGACTTCCCGGTGCTGCAGTGCCTGGCCCTGATCGCCCTCTCGGCCGCGGTCAATCTGGCCTTGGTCCTGGGCGTGCCGCCGCAGCGCGTGTCGCATCAGTGGGAAACGGCGGCCCAGCTGATCTTCGACACGCTCCAACTGGGCGGCTTGCTGTTTCTGACCGGCGGGGCGGACAATCCCTTCGACATCTTGCTGATCGGCCCGGCGGTGCTGTCGGCCATGACGCTGCAAGCGCGTTTCACGGTGATGGTGGGCGGGATCGCCATACTCGTCGGCCTGACCCTGTCCGTCGCGTATCTGCCCCTGCCCTGGCATCCGGGCGAGGTGTTGGAGACGCCCCTACTCTATCGCCTGGGCGAAGGGGCGGCGGTGACGATGGGCGTGGTTCTCACCTCGGCCTACGCCTGGGGATCGGCCGCTGAATCCTCGCGGATGGAGCACGCCCTGCACGCCGCCGAGACGGTTCTTCACCGAGAGCAGCAGTTGTCGGCTTTGGGCGCCCTGGCCGCCGCCACGGCGCATGAGCTGGGCACGCCGCTGGCGACCATCGCCGTGGTGGCCAAGGAAATGGCGCTGGCCATACCCGAAGGGGCCCTGCGCGAGGACGCTGAGCTGGTTTCGTCTCAGGCCAAACGCTGCCGGGAAATCCTGCGCCGGATGGCCGAGCAGCCGGAGGCGAGCGACATGGTCCATGCCCGCATCAGCCTGGCGCAGCTTCTGGAACAGGCCGTCGAGCCGCACGCCGACGACGGCCGCGTGCGTATGGAATGGAGCGTGATCGGCCCCCCCGGCGCCGAGCCCCCCGACCTGCTGCGCCTGCCGGAGGTATCGCGCGCCTTGACCTCGTTCGTGGACAACGCTGTTGATTTCGCGCGCTCGGAGGTGCGGGTGATCGGCCGTTTCGACGACGACGTGGTGGTCATCGAGGTGCGTGACGACGGCCCGGGCTTCTCGCCCGACATATTCGCCAAGCTGGGCGAGCCCTACATCACCAGCCGCCCGACCGGCGAAGGCTCGCCCTCGGGGCACCTGGGCATGGGGCTGGGCTTTTTCATCGCCAAGACCCTGCTTGAGCGGACCGGAGGCCAGATGGAATTCCACAATGACCGCGCCGGCGGCGCCGTGATCGCCATTCGCTGGGCGCGTGAGGACATCGAGGCGCCCCCCGCCTTCTAAGGCCGATCGAACAAAAAAGACGACGCGCCTTTATTTTTGTGGGAACGACCTCGGCGGGTATTCGTAAAACTCGTACTTGAGTAGAAGCCAGTGAACGGCTCATGATGAGCTGCTTCTCTGGGTTTAATGGCGAGCAAAGACCATGACCGAGCTGACTGCAGCCCTCGCGGACCTCGCTGACAAATCCCTGCTGGTGGTGGACGACGACGCGCCGCTGAGAACCCGGCTCGGCCGGGCGCTCGAAACCCGTGGGTTTCAGGTCGAGCTTGCCGGCAGCGTGCAAGAGGCCATGGCGATGATCAAGGCGCGCACCCCGGCCTTCGCCGTGGTCGACATGCGCCTACTGGATGGCAACGGCCTGGGCGTGATCGAGGCTCTGCATCTGGCCCGGCCCGACGCGCGGGTAATCATGCTGACCGGGTACGGCAACATCGCCAGCGCCGTGGCCGCAGTGAAGGCGGGTGCGATCAACTACCTGCCCAAGCCCGCGGACGCCGACGACGTGGTGCGGGCGCTGCTGGCGCGCGACGACGACACCCCCGCGCCGCCGGAAAATCCGATGTCGGCCGACCGCGTGCGGTGGGAGCACATCCAGCGGGTCTATGAACTGTGCGGGCACAATGTGTCGGAGACTGCGCGGCGCCTGAACATGCATCGGCGCACACTGCAACGGATTCTGGCCAAACGCGCCCCAAAATAATGCCGCGGCCAAAGCAAAGGCCGATTATCGTCTTGGTTTTTCTTAGGATTTGAGGTCTGCCTAACTCAGTCTGGAACAGGAGCCTGGAGGGGGGAATGGACGGCGGTCGCCTGCCGGACGATCATCCTTGGGCAATAGTCGCGCGCGGGGGCGCCGTGGCGCTGACGTTGGCTGTGATCGCGGCCTCCGTCGGCCCGGTTCAATGGCTGCCCCGCCTGCTCTATTCCAACAACCTCGAACATTTCGCCGCCTTCTATGTGCTGGCCCTGGCCTTTGCGGCGGCGCGTTACCGGACCTCGCTGCGGCGGGTGCTGGTGGATATCGCCGGCCTGGCGACGGCGCTCGAGGTGGCGCGCTGGCTGTTGCCAGGACCGCGCATGGGCAATTTCAATCACTGGATCGCCGATCTCGGTGGTATATTGGCTTTTGGCGCGCCCGTGGTCGTCGTCGCGTTCAGGCGCGGATTTCGGCATGCTGCGCCGCTCGATCGCGACGCTTAGCCCTGACGGGGCGGGATTGTAACTTTCCCTTACCAGGGGAAGGCGCTTTCACAACAGCCACGTTTGCTGTCTTGTTTCCTGAGTATTCTTTGCCAAGCACAATATTAGGCCTCGCCAGTTGAACGATTGGCCCAAGGGGAGCTTTGGGACTGATGGCTGAGTTTTCGTTGGCGGAACGATCGCCGACGCCCGTCAGCAGCGAGCGTCAGTTGCCTCAGGGCCGGTCGTGGTCCGGCCGCGCCTTCGACATTACGGCCAGCTTGATCCTGCTGATCTTCTTCGGCCCGTTCATTCTACTTATCGTTCTGGCCATCTATTTGCAGGATGGCGGGCCGATCCTGTTCAGCCAAACCCGCCTGGGCTTCGGCGGCCGCTCGTTCCGCTGCCTGAAGTTCCGGTCGATGGGCGTGGACGCCGAGGCGCGGCTGGTCGCGCTGCTCGACAATTGTTCCAGCGCCCGCGCCGAGTGGGAGCGCGACCACAAGCTCAAGGCCGACCCGCGGATCACCGCGGTCGGGCGCGTGCTGCGCAAGACCAGCCTGGATGAGCTGCCTCAGCTCTTCAATGTGCTGATCGGCGACATGACCCTCGTCGGCCCGCGGCCGATCGTGCACGCGGAAATCTGGCGCTACGGGCCTCGGTTCAGGCACTATTGCTCGGTGCTTCCGGGTTTGACCGGGTTGTGGCAAGTCAGCGGCCGCAGCGACGCCAGCTATCGCGCGCGAGTGGCGATGGACGTGCTCTACGTCAAGAAGCGTAGCCCGCTGCTGGATCTGAAGATCCTGCTCGCCACCTTGCCGGCGGTTCTGTTCAGCCGGGGCTCCTACTAGCGAATTTAGCCAACGGCGCTAGGCGAGCGCCAGTTAGCCTAAAACTGTGGCGCTTTGCGCCAACGGGACACCGGCGCCGACGAAGTCATTGAACGGTCGCGCTTTGCGCGCAATGGTTCCAAACACAATTAAGGAGGCTATTTTTGACTTCCACTGAGGCACGATCTTATCCTCTATTGGGTGCCAACTCTATTTTCGCAAGCCCCAAGAACCGCGAACTCGATTTGGATGTGGTGCGGGGAGTCGCCGTGCTCCTCGCGATGGGCTGGCATATGAATAGCTATGTCGGCAATCCGGTGTTCGACGCCCTGATGGCGCCCGGCCGGGCGGTCGGTTGGGCGGGAGTCGACCTGTTTTTTGTCCTTAGCGGCTTCCTGGTGGGAAGGATGGTGTTTCGCGAAGAGGTGCGGACTGGTGCGTTTGATTTTCCCACCTTCTTCCGGCGCCGGGTCTTCAAACTTTGGCCAATGCTCTATCTGCTGATCGCTGTCATGATGCTCGGGGACCGTGATTGGTCCGAGTATGTCTGGCAATGTAGCCTGCACTTGACCAATTACTTTCCACCTCAGCATGCACTTCAGCTCTGGTCGCTTGCCGTGGAGGAGCATTTCTACCTCGCTTTAGGCCTGCTTGTACCTGCTTATCTACGGCGGAGGACAGCTTGGAGCCTGTGGCCCTGGCTTACCGGCCTAATGGTATTATCCTTTGTGCTGAGACTAATCGGCTGGCGGTTGGGCGCCAGCGCGCAGGACCTGCAGTGGCAAACCCAATACCGGATTGACGCCCTGGCCTGCGGCGTGCTTCTGGCTCTGATATCTGTCCAGCGGCCGCAGCTTCTTGATCGGATGCTTAAGTTCCGGCCCTTGATGGCTGTGATAGTTGTGCTGGGCTGTGTCATTCTTACGGTCAACAGTAAGGCCTCAGCATTCGGCGAAACGATCGGATTCTCGGTCTCCTACCTAACCGCAGCGGCATTCATGTTGTTGATCTATCGGTCAGGAGTGGATCGCGTGGCGAGTTGGCCATGCCGCGTGATAGGATTTATAGGCGTTTACTCATATGCGCTCTATCTTTGGCAGATGATCGCTCTGCACTATGCGCCGATGTTGTCGGCAAAGATCCACGGCGGGCAGGTTGGCCAAGTCGTCATTGCTTATGCGCTGGACATGGTTATTGCCTTCATCGTCACCCGCATGGTCGAACGGCCCGCTATCTGGTTTAGGGATCGCATGTTCCCGGCGCACGCTACCGCCGTTTGAGGTCGGTTATGGGCCCGAGTTGCCTCTCAGGGCTCCCGACTCCGAGTGGATTAGGCCCGGGTTCGTGGGGGAACGTGGCCAGACTTGGGTCGACTCGGCCGTTCCATGTGCATGCACGTGTACAATCTTAAACTAATTCGCTTCTGGGCGTGCGCGCGACACAACTGACCAACAGACGTCGACTGGACCTTTAGGTGATGGTGGCAAGATCAATTTCTTGAGTTTTGCTTTTGGAGCCTGAGCTCAAGGTCGGTTCTACGCAGTGGGAGTCGCATAACCTCAAGGTCTAATACTGGAGCACCGTCGTTAGTGTCACGCGATTCTCCGTGAAGTTCACGCCGTGTTGGGTGCCGGTCGAGTCCTGACGCAGGAAATCGTAGGCCAGGTGAAGGCCGATGTTTCGGTTCATCAGATATTGGCCGCTCGCCGTCAGCTCGGTCACATTATCGTGGCGATCCAGGCCTTCGTAGCTGCTGCCGCTCCACTGGGCCTCGGCCGACAGGATCAGATTGCGCAGCAGCTCGTAGTCCGCCTGCCCGCTCAGCTGGCCCGTGATCGTGCCGGGCGAGCCGGCGATAGTCGAGGCGTCGACATTGCGCGACCCCGTCAGGGTGAGCGTGATCAGCTGGGTCGGGAAATACTGCACGTCGCCCTTGGCCTGAAATCCGGTGATCGTGGACAGTTTATCGCCAGCGAACACCTGCTGGAGGTAGCCCAGCTCCACGTCGCCCCGGATCAGGTGGGTCAGGTCGAAGTTGGCGCCAATGTCGTAGGTCTCGCCCGTCGAATTCGGGTTGGGTGAATACCCCGGCAGAACGTCGCCGTTGGGATAGTTGAGCATGTTGTAGCTGAAGGCGCCGTAGATCGACGCCTCGGGCATCACCGCATAGCTGACCTTGCCGATCAGATAGGTGCGGTCGTAGTCGTACTGGTTTTCGTGAACGACCTGGCCATTCGCGTTCTCGCCGTTCAGGTACGAATTGGCGTTGTAGGTTATCTGGCCTTCGAGCTGGATCCGGTTGATGGTGTGGATCACATCGGCGTTCATCGCGCTCTGATAATCGCCGACGGGCCGCACGGTGGTGAACTGCGCCAGGCTGTTCTCGCCGATGTTGGCCCAGCGCGGCTGCGCGAAGAAGCCATAGTCGCCGCCCGCCTTGAAGGTTGTGTCGCCGCCATCGACCTGACCCGTGCCGCCAAATTGCCAGTCGGTGGCGTTTTCGGAGGTGTGGGATGCATATTGCCGGGTCGAGGATCTCACGAACGCCGTCAGGCTGTTGCGCGACCATTGCGACGCCAGGTCGATCTGCGGGCTGGCGATCCCGATCAGGTCGGACGCGCCGTGGCTGCCTTGGGAATAGATGTTGTCGTTGCCCTGGACGCCCACTTCGATCTTGGGAAACAGCAGGAAGGCGCCCAGGGGCAAGCCCAAGGCCTGGTAGCCGGGACGGTCGCGCTCGGTGACGCTGACGTTACGGTCCCGCGCGAAATAGTTGTCGCGCGACTGGGCCATAGCCTCTCCGGCCGCTAGAAAAGCGAGCGTGCCCGCGAACACCCCCGACAAGGCCTTGAACGCCATGCCCATCCCCTTTTCGCTATCCCGGGGGAACATCCCAGGATCAACCCCTTCGCGGGCGTCTTGCCCAATACAACCACCGCCAGGCTCGCGACACGCCCGGCGACGGCGTCGTGGCCAGGGCGGCTGGAACCGCGCGGGACCCTCGCTGGCTCTATCCGTCACGCCTCGATAGGTCTGGCCCCTTAAGGCGGCGTTAACTGAACCCGGCCGGCGCGGCGCGGAGCGCCGGCCGGGCCCTAACTCAGAAGAACCGTTCGCCGATCCGGATCGTGTCGCCCGGCTCGACCGGCGTGTCGGTGGTCAGCGGCACGGCGGATTCCGCCGGCTCGTTAGCCCGCTTGATGTAGACCTTTTTGGTGTTGGCGCGGTAGGTGAAGCCCCCGCCGGTCGCCACCGCATTGAGCACGGTCAGGCCGTTTTCATAGGGATATTCACCCGGCTTGGTGACCTCGCCCAGGATGTAATAGGGCCGATAGTTTTCAACTTCGGCGGTGACCTGAGGGTGCTTGAGATAACCGTCCGCCAGCCGGTCCACCAGGGTCTGCTGCAGGTCGGGAATGGTCAGGCCGGACACGTCCACGTCGCCGATCAGCGGGAACGAAATCTTACCCGTGCCGGACACCAGATATTCGCCGCTGAGGGTGTCTTCGCCATAGACGGTGATCTTGAGCTTGTCGCCGGCCCCGAGGTGATAGTCGTGGGCGCTGGCCTTCACGGAGGCGGCGACGCCCGCCGGCGGATCGGCGGCCAATGCTGCGCTGGCGAAGAACACGCCGATAATGAATGTAGCCAGCGCACGAAGCGCGTAGTGACGCATAACACGTCGCTCCTGATATTGTTGGGACATCAATGCCATGACACGAGCCTTGCCTCAAGAACCCCTGCGATGCGCCGCACAAAAATCCAAATCTGGAACATTGCCGCAGACATCGCCCGTTTGCCCATAAGATAGCGCCCGGTTGCTGCAAAATCGGAGCCAGAATGGGTCCGAAGATTGCCCGAGCAGGCGTTCATACATCGGCCTTCTTGAACGCCGCTTGAACGCCGCGCGCCTCGGAAATTCGCTGAAAATGGGCTCACGCATGCCTGATCCCGCCGCAGCGGCCCAGCTTCGCCCAAAAGTCTTACCGACATGCCTCGGACGCTAGTCCGATTGCAGCGCCTCAACCAGGCGGGCCATGAAGGCCGCTCCACGCTGCATCTGGCTGATCTCGACATATTCGTCGGGTTGGTGCGCCTGATCGATCGAGCCGGGGCCGCAGATGACGGTGGAAAAGCCGGCCTGCTGAAACTGGCCCGCCTCGGCCGCGTAGGACACAACCCGCGGCGGACCGTTGTCGCCGGCCAACCCTCGCGCCAGGCCCTCGGCGGCCCCATCCCTTTCGGGCGCGAAGGCGGGAGTGAGCGAGCGTCTGGCGATCTCGACGCCGGCCTCGGGCGCCCTGGCCTTGAGCTCAGCGTCCAGGGCGCGCGTAGCCTCGAAAAACGGCTCAAGGGCCGCCATCGGGTCAACGCCCGGCGGACATCGCAGGTCGAACACGAACTGGCATTGCCGCGCCAATATGTTGACCGCCGTGCCGCCCTGAACCTGGCCGATGGTCAGGGTCGGCCAGCGCGGGGTGAACGGGGAGGCGGGATCGGCCTCACGCTCCAGCCGCTCGGCCAGGGTCTGCAGCAGGCTCATCAGGCGCACCGCCGCCATGACCGCCGAGGCGCCCTGTTGCGGCTGGCTGGAGTGGGCCTCGCGCCCGCTCACCGTGACCTTGAACACCGCGATGCCCTTGTGGCCGCGCACCGCCTGCATGTCGGTCGGTTCGCCCACCACCACCGCGGCGGGCCGCGGCTGCTCCAGCGCCAGGGCGGCGATCATGTCGGGCGCGCCCAGGCAGCCGACCTCCTCGTCGTAGGAGAAGGCCAGATAGGCCGGGCGGACGAGCGGCGCTTTGGCCAGGTGCGGCGCGGCCGCCAGGGCCAGGGCCAGGAACCCCTTCATGTCGCACGTTCCGCGCCCATAAAGGCGCTCGCCCCTGCGGGTCAGGACGAAGGGATCGGAGGTCCACGCCTGGCCATCCACAGGCACCACGTCGGTATGTCCGGACAGCACCACCCCGCCGGGCGCGGCCGGACCTATGCGGGCGTAAAGATTGGTCTTCTCGCCGTCGGCGCTGGGGACGCGGCGGCCTTGTACCCCCAGCGACGCCAATTCAGCTTCGACATAGGCGATCAGAGGCAGATTGGAATTGCGCGAGGTGGTGTCAAACCCCACCAGGCGCTCCAGCACCTCAAGGCTTCGCGCCGCCAGGGCCTCCGCGTCGATCATGGACCAAGCCTAGATCAAAAGCCGTCCACGGACCAAAGCCTTTGCCACAGCGCGCGCCTATTGCGGGCCGTCGTGCTGCAGAACGCCCAAAAGCTGGATGCGGAAGATGAGAACCGCGCCGGGCGGTATGGGCCCGCCGGGCGGCGGATCGTCGCCATAGGCCAGCTTGGAGGGCACGTACAGCATCCACTCGTCGCCCGGACGCATCAGCTGCAGCGCCTCGACCCACGCGGGCACCAGGCCCGCGAGGGGGAAGTCTGCCGGAACGCCACGCGCGAAGGAGCTGTCGAACACCTGGCCGGTCAGAGGCGCGTTCGCCGGACCGAGCAGGCGGCCCTCGTAATTGACCTTGACCTCGTCCTGCGGGCGCGGGTGCGGGCCGCCCGGATCGCCCGAGGCCAAGACCTTGAACTCCAGCCCGTCCGACAAGGTGTGGACCGCTGGGTCCTTGGCGTTGGCGGCCAGGAACGCCTGGCCGGCCTGGACGTCGGCGGGCTTCGGCTGGGATTTCATCGCCGGGCCGCACGCGGCCAGGCCGAGCAGCGCGGGCGCGAACAGGGCGGCGGCCAGGGCGGGCGATTTGGACAACAAACTCATGGGACAAGCCTCAAAGCATGCGCGGCGGGCAACCCGCCTCGGTCAGGGCGGCGATGATCTCCGCGGTGTGCCGGGCGTCGCGCGTCTCGATCATCACGTCGAACTCCGCGCCCTTGGCCGGCACGTCGAGCGACAGGCGGTTGTGCGCCACCTCGATGATGTTGGCGCCGTGCGCGCCGATGGTCAGCGACACGGTGGCCAAAAGGCCCGGGCGATCGTCGCCCACGAACCGCAGGTTGGCGATGCGCTGGGCGCGGACCAGTTCGCGGGTCAAAACCGAGGCCAGCAGGCGCGTATCGATGTTGCCGCCCGTCAGGATCAGGCCGCACGACTTGCCGGCGAACCGGTCGGGATAGGACAGCAGCGCGGCGAGCGCGCCAGCGCCCGCGCCCTCGACGATGGTCTTCTCGACGTTGCAGTAGAGGGCGATGGCCCGCTCGAACGCCGGCTCCTCGATCAGCAGCACCTCATCCACCAGCGGGCGAGCGATGGCGTAAGTCAGGTCGCCCACGGTCTTGACCGCGATACCCTCGGCGATGGTCTGTCCGCCGGTCACGGCCGTCTGGCCGTTCATGCGCGCCACGAACGAGGGGTACATGACCGGCTCAAGGCCGATCACGCGGATGTCCGGCTTGATCGCCTTGGCCGCCGTGGCCACGCCCGCGATCAGGCCGCCGCCGCCGATCGGCACGGGCAGCACCTCCAGGTCGGGCGCCGCCTCCAGCATCTCCAGCGCCACGGTGCCCTGCCCGGCCATCACGTCGATGTCGTTGAAGGGGTGGACGAACACCATCTGGCGCTCCTCGCCCAGGCGCACGGCGTATTCGTAAGCCTCGTCGAAGGTGTCGGCGTGCAGCACCACGTCCGCGCCGAAATTGCGCGTCTGCTCGACCTTCACGAAAGGCGTGGGGCGCGGCATGACGATGGTCACCGGGATGCCCAGGCGCGCGCCGTGATAGGCTAGGCCCTGAGCATGGTTGCCGGCCGAGGCCGCGATCACCCCGCGCCGCTGCTCGCCGGGCGTCAGCTGCAGCAGCTTGTTGAGCGCGCCGCGCTCCTTATAGGCTGCGGTGAACTGCTGGTTCTCGAACTTCAGCCACACCTCGGCCCCGGTGATGTCTGACAGGGTTCGGGACCGCCGCATCGGGGTTTTCTCGATGTGGCCGTGCAGCCGCTCGGCGGCGGCCTGGATCGCTTCAAAGGTCAGTGTCATGGGCCACGCCGCAAAAAGTCGCGCAACCTAACGATCACGGGCCCTCAGGGCAAATGGCCAAGTCGCCCGCCCGTCAGACCCGTGCGGCGGCGGGCGCGGCGATCGGGCGGGCGGGTGGCTCCAGCATCGGCGTTGCTCGAATGCGTCCAAGCGGGCGCCAGAGGGGCGATCGCACCAGGACCCCCGCCGCCCGCCACAAGGCCCACGCGCCTATCACCGCCACATAGTCGCCCACCGCGTAGTGCCAGCCTAAGGCCACCGAGGTGCCCAGGATCAGCAGGCCGAACGCGCCGACCGCCACGCCTAGCAGCGGCCGCAACCGCCGGGCGAGCAGCGCCGCAAGGGTGATCATGACCACGTGCATGCTGGGGAAGTCTGATATGCCCGACCCGAGGATGACCTGCTGGCGCCGATAGGCGGTCCACAGACGGTCAGCCACCGGCATGGCGTGGGTCGACAGATACCGGCTTAAAGCGGCGTAGCGGTGCATGTCGCCAGTGATGCGCCCGTAAAATACTGGGCCGCCCGACATGAAGGCCCCTGCCGCCAGGGTGCCGAGCACGATCCAGGCGAGCAGGAACGCTAAAAGGAACTGCGAGGCCAAGGCGCGATTGCCGCGCGAAATCGCCGCCAGCAAGGGACATAGGCCGATGATCAGGGGCCACCCGAGGTAATACCATCCCTCCAGCGTCTGGATCGGCAAGGCCCCCAGGACGGGGTGAACCAGCCGCCAGGGATCGTGGCCAAGATGGGTGGCGCGGTCGAGCCCTGCCAGGATCGGGTCGAAATAGTAAGGCCGCAGGCGCGGCAGGCAGTTTTTGATCAGGGTATAGGCCCCCAGGAACAGGCACACCCCGAGAAACAGCATCAGCCCCGAGACCAGGCGCGCCAGCAGATCTTTCGGAAAAACACGGGCGAACTCCGCCGCCAGTAGGCCGCCCCCGCGCTGGACCCGGGTCCAGGCCCAGCGGACCAGCGCGAAAATCGCCTTCAGCAGCACGAGAATTGTGGTCCAGGCCGCCGCCATGCCAAACCAGGGCCACAGGTAAAGCGTCAGACTCGCGGCGCCGCCGAGATGGAAGACCTCGCCGAACGCCCATGCGGCGGCGCAGTAGACGCCAATAATGGCGTACAGCGGCGCGTCGGCGCCAACGTTGGCCAGGATCGCGCACGCTAAAGACTGACCGGTCGGCGCGACCGATTCGGATTCGACGATTGACACTCTGCCCCTCCGGTACTGGTGCGTTTGTACCACCGGGAGTTGAACAAGGTGTTACATAATGTCGCACCACCCCTGGCGGATGGTCGCACCCAACGGCGGCGTCAGACTTCGTCGAAGGCCGAGACCAGATGCCCGGGCTCGACCTCGATCAGCGGCAGGGGCGCGGCGTGGGTCAGGTCGGCCGGGCGGCGCGACGGGGCGAAGCGATAGGCGGCGCCTGGATCCATCGGGCTGGGCGGATCGCCCGGCAGCCGCCGTCGCTGGCGCCGGCGCTCGATCACGGGATCGGGGATCGGCGCGGCCGACAGCAGGGTGCGCGTATAGGGATGGCGCGCGTCGGCGTAAATCTGCTCGCGCGAGGCTTCCTCCATGACTCGGCCGAGGTACAGCACCATCACGCGGTGGCAGATCTCGCGCACCACCGCCAGATCGTGGCTGATGAACAGCATGGCCATGCCGAGCTTGTTCTGAAGCCCGATCAGCAGGTCGATGATCTGCGCCTGGACCGACACGTCGAGCGCCGACACCGCCTCGTCGCAGATCACCAGCGAGGGCCGCAGGATCATGGCCCGGGCGATCCCCACGCGCTGGTTCTGGCCGCCCGACAGTTCGTGCGGATAGCGGTTGATCAGGCTGGGATCGAGGCCCGTCTCGGCCATCATCGCGCGAACCTGCTCGGTGCGGTCGGCGCGGCTGAGCGTCGGACGGTGCACCTTGAGGGGCTCGGCGATCGAGTCGCCGATGGTGGTGCGCGGATCCAGGCTCGCCAGGGGGTCCTGGAACACGATCTGCAGATCCTTGCGCGCCGCCTGCAGCGCCTTGCCCTGGATCTGGGTCAGGTCGCGGCCGAGCATGGTCACGGCCCCGGCCGTGGGGGCGATCAGGTTGAGCACGGCGCGCGCGAGAGTGGACTTGCCCGAGCCGCTTTCGCCGACCACGCCCAGGGTCTCGCCCCGCCGTAAGGTCAGGTCCACGCCGTCGACCGCACGCAGTTGCGCTGGCTTTTGGAACGCGCCGCGGCTGATCGGGAACCACACCTTCACGCCCCGCGCGTCCAGCACCACCGGCGCGTCCGCCGCCACGGGCGCTGTCATCGGCCGGCCGCCCCGGTCCGGCTGGTCCAGCCGCGGCACCGCAGCCAGCAGCGCGCGTGTGTATTCGGCCTGGGGGTCGGCGAACAGGGCCTCCGCCGGCGCCTGCTCCACCACGAGGCCCCGCCGCATGACGCACACCCGGTCGGCCAAGCGGGCGATCACCCCCATGTCGTGCGAGATCAGCACCAGGGCCGCGCCCTCTTCGCGGCGCAATTCGTCCATCAGGTCCAGGATGTCGGCCTGGACGGTCACGTCCAGTGCCGTGGTCGGTTCGTCGGCGATCAGCAGGGCGGGCGACGGCGCCATGGCGGCGGCGATCATCACCCGTTGGCGCATGCCGCCCGAGAGCTCGTGCGGATACTGGTCGAGCCGCCGGCCCGCGTCGGGAATGCGCACGTGCTCCAGCCATTGGCGCGCCCGCGCGCGGCCGTCGGCGTGCGACAGGCCCAGGTGGCGACGCAGGGGTTCGGCGATCTGCTCGCCGATCTTCATATAGGGCGTCAGGGCCGTCAGGGGGTCCTGGAACACCATGGCGATCTTGGCCCCGCGGATGTTCGACAGGGCCGGGGGCTTGAGGTCCAGCAGGTTCTGGCCGCCGAACATGGCCCGGCCGCTGGCCTGGCCATTGGCCCCCAGAAGGCCCAGCACCGCCATCATGGTCTGGCTCTTGCCCGAACCGCTTTCGCCGACCACCCCCAGACACTCGCCCGCCCCGACCGCCAGGCTGACCCCGCGCACCGCTTCCACCGGGCCTTCTTGCGTGGCGAAGGTCACGCGCACGTCTTCGAGCGACAGCAAGGGTTCGGTGACGGACATTCTAGGGGGCGTCCTTGAGCCAGGCGTCGATCGCGGCGCGCGCCTCCGGTTCGTCAAGCATCGGCGCATGGCCCACGCCCGCCACCTCGGCCACCGCCATGTGCGGGGCCGCCAGGCGCATCTTGTCCAGGGTCTCGGGCGCCAGCAGGTCGGAGATCGCGCCGCGAATGGTCAGCAACGGGCGCGGGCTGGGCGCGGCGGTGAAGGCCAGGGCCTGGAACAGGGGCCAAAGGTTGGGCGGGGGCGGCGCGGGCTGGCCTTCGGGCGGCTTGAACGCCACGGCGATGGCGGGATCGTAGTCGAGCACAGGAACGCCGTCCTTGTCGCGGAACAGGCGCCGCGCGAAGGCGGCCCACTGCCCGGCCCCGTAATGCGGAAACGCGGCCTGGTTGATGAATCGGGCGTAGTCGGCCGCGCCCTGCCAATCGGCCACCACCGGACCGTTGCCGGTGTAGCCGCCGATGCGCGCCAGGCCTTCGGGCGCCAGCTCGGGGCCCACGTCGTTGAGCGCCGCCGCCGCAACGGCCAGGGGCCGCAGGCTGGCGACGACCATGGTGATCAGTCCGCCCATGCTGGTGCCGATGAAGGCGGCGCGCGCGATGCCGGCCGCGTCCATCAGGGCCAGAACGTCCCCGGCGTAGACCGCCGGCTGATAGCGCATCGGCTGAGGATCCCAGTCCGATTGCCCGCGCCCGCGCACGTCCAACGCCAGCACCCGTCGGCCCTGGGCGGCCAGTCGCGGCGCCAAATCCTCAAAGTCGCGCGCGTTGCGGGTCAGGCCGTGCAGGCAGATCACCGGAACGACGGCGGGACCGGACGCCGGGGGATAGTCACGCGCGTGCAGCGTCAGGCCATCGGCCGAGGTCCAGAACCGGTCACTGAACGCGGGAGTGCTCACCGCGCCATAGTGGGCCGGCAAAACGCGGCGAAGCAAGAACCGACGCACGCCACGTGGGCGTCTTTCGCTGGCCTGCCAGCAGAACGCATCGGCGCGAACTCGGCCCGCGACTGGCTATGGAGCGGCGGCCACGGTCCTGATCGCCTGCATCAGCCGGTGGGCGGAAGCCGGCAGATGGGCCGCCTCGCGCTGGAGCAAAACGATGTTGCGCCCCAGCTCATCCATCTCCACGTCGATCCGCGCCACCATTCCGGCGTCCAGCTCGGTCTGAACCAAACTCAAGGAGGTGAAGGCCAGCATATCGCCCCGCGCCAGGAGCGGCCGAATGATCAACAGATCGCCGGTCTGGACCAGCGGGGTCGGCGGCCGCAGGCCGCGCTTGCGGAACTGCTGGTCGAACAGGCTGCGGCTGACGGCGTTGGTCAGGGGCAGAATCCATTTGGCCGAAGCCAGTTCGCGCAGGCTCACTCGCGCCTTGCCGGCCAGAGGGTGGCCCGGCGCAGCGAACACGGCCAGGCGATCGGAGAACACCGGCTCGCTGATCAGGCCCCGCGGGTCGAAATGGGCGCTGCGCGCGGCCAGGACCGCATCGATCTGACCCGACCTGAGCTGGGCCAGCAGGGCCTCGCGCTGAGCCTCCACCACCTGCACCCGCACATGCGGCCAAGCGTCAAGGCAATTGCCGATCGCCCTGGGCAGGATGGCCGCCCGCGCCATCGGCAGGGTGCCGATCACCGTTGTTCCCGACGGATGCCCGGCGAGGGACGTGATATCGGACAGGGCGTGGCGCAGTTCGGCCCGGATACGCTGGGCGCGCAGCACCAGACAGGCGGCCGCGTCCGTCGGAAACACCCCGTGTACACGGCGGTGGAACAGGGCGACGCCGATAGTCTCCTCGATTCGGCTCAGCGCCATGCTCGCGCCCGACTGGGTGACGCCCAGCATGCCGGCGGCCCCCGAGACCGTGCCTTCGTCGGCCAGATGAATCAGAAGCCTCAGCTTGCGCCCGCTATAGAGCAGCCGCCGCAGCGCCGCGCTCGACGCCCCCCGGCTCGGATTCAGGTCCGCGAGGGCGCCAGAAATCTCAGCTTCGATCCGCTCGAAGCGCGCCAGCAGGGCCTGACCGGCGGCGGTGGCCGACACCGCGCCGCGCCGGCGTTCCAGCAGCGTCAGGCCCAGGGCCTGCTCCACCTCGGCCACCGCACGCTTGAGCGCCGAGCCCGACTTACCCAGCGCCTGGGCCGCCGCGGTCATGCCGCCATTGACCACGATCGCGGAGACCGCCTTGAGATCATCCAGGTGCAACAGCAGCTGGTCGGCGCCGTCCCCGTCCAGCTTCAGCCCGCCGTTATGTGTCGCCATGTCCTCCATCAGCCCGCCCGATCGTCCGCGCCCGCCAAACTGGCGTCGCAGACCAGACATAACAAAACTGGACCGTAAGGCACAATTCGCCCCTATCCACGGCGACGCCGAAGCGCGATGCTGCAGGCTGGGTTGGGCATTCGCGCCGCGGACGCCTGGCTTCCTTTTTGCGCAGCCGAACGGCTGGTCGAGGCGGAGTCCACACGATGAACGAACCGACGTACAAGGTCGTCTGGCCCCTGGGCCGCTCCACGGTCGAGGGCTTCGAGGCCACCGCGCGCGGCGCCGATCTGTCGAAGATGACCATCGGCAACCTGTCGCACGGCGGTTTCCGTGATCAGGAAATCCGCCCGATCGTCGAGGAAGTGCTCAGCGCCAAGTTCCCCGGCATCAAGTTCGTGCCCAGCACCGCCTTCGGCAACATCCACGGCCCGCGCGGCGGGCGCGAGGAGTTGGCGGCCCTTCCCGGCAACCTCGACAAGTACGGGATCGACGCAGTCATAACAGGCATAGGTAGCTGAGGCAGCTGCGCACCCGCGGTCGCGAGGGCCAGCATTATCGCTGAACGGAACGGAAGGCCGAGCGCGACCATCGTCGCCACGGCGTTCCTGAGACAGGCTGGGGCGGTGGCCCGGGCCGAAGGCATGGCGGACCTCGGCATTGCCGAATTCCCCGGCATCATCATGAATCAGAGCGCCGAGGAGTTGCGTCGCAACACCGAGCAGGTGCTGGTGCCCAACATCATCCGCGCGCTTACACGCAAGGTGGAGTCCAGTTCGGCCGCCAAGGAGCCCGAGCCCCGCGCTGTGGTGTTCGAAGGCGCGCTTGACGAGGTCAACGAGCACTTCCTCGAGCAGATGTGGAGCGATGGCCTGCCGATCGTTCCGCCCACGGTGGAACGAGTCGAGGATTTCCTGCGCTTCACCGACCGTTCGCCCGGCGAGGTGCTGGGCGTGCTGCAGCCCGAGAACCGCGAGGCCACGGTGTGGAACGTGGCGGTCAACGGCGTGATGGCCGGCTGCCGTCCCGAATATATGCCCGTGCTGATCGGCGTCGTGCAGGCGATCGCCGAGCCCGACTTCTACGTCCGCGACGCGGGCGCCACGCCAGGCTGGGAGCCGCTGATCATCGTCAACGGCCCGATCGTCAAGGCGCTCAACTTCAACTACGAGACCGCCGTGCTGCGCGTCGGCCGCCAGGCCAACACCAGCATCGGCCGCTTCCTGCGCCTCTATCTGCGCAACATCGCCGGCATCCGCATCGCGCCGGGCGACACCGACAAGGGCTCGATCGCGCTGGGCACCAATGTGGTGCTGGCCGAGAACGAGGACGCGGTGACCGAGATCGGCTGGACCTCTTTCGCCACTGACCAGGGCTTCACGCGCGCGGACAATGTGGTGACGGTGCAGAGCGCACTCAGTCCCACCATTCCGATCTACACCGCCGGCGATAAGGCGGTGGAGCACCTGGACACCCTGGTCGAGATATTCGGCACGACCTGCGCCTGGTGGGCCCACACCGGCCTGCGCAAGGGCAAGAACTTCCCGCTGCTGATCGTCAGTCCGGGCGTGGCCAAGATCATGGCCCGCGACGGCCTGAGCAAGCGTGACGTGCAGCAGTACATCTTCGACCACACCAAGGTCGCGGTGCGCTCGCTCAACCGTCACGGCTGGGAGCTCGGCTATACCGAGTACGACCTGCACAAGCTGCACGCCGAGGGCATGATCTCGGACGCCTATGTCCAGTCGGACGATCCCGACCGGCTGGTGCCCGTGTTCATCAATCCCCAATCAATCGGCATCGTGCTGAGCGGCGATCCCGGGCGCAACCAGAGCAAGGGCTTCGTGCAGAACCACAGCCACGCCCCGCCCCACGGCCAGAAAATCGACCTGCCCGCCAAGTGGGACGAGCTGCTCGCGGGCCGCCGCAAGGGCTGAACCGTCACGCGCGGATTGCGCGCGAGATAGGCCGACAATCCAGTCGTGGCGAAGGCGCTGAAGTTCAGGTAACGGTGGCCTCAGGCGCCGGATCGCGCGGACGGACCGGGACGAAGGCGGCGCGCGCGAGCGGTTAGGCGCCCGTTGCTGGGCCCTGAAGCGCCTCGGCGATCCGGCGACCGCGCGTGACAATCAGGACCCGGGAGGTTTCATGAAGCTCAAATCGGTCGCCCAATCCTTGGCCGCCCTGGCGCTGCTGGCGGCGCCCATGGCCGCTGCGCCCAGCGCCAACGCCGCGACTCTGCAGGAAGACCCGCAGATGACGCCGTTCAAGATCATCGGCAACCTCTACTATGTCGGCGCCACCGGTCACGGCGCCTATCTGATCTCTACGCCCAAGGGCCTGATCCTGATCAACAGCAATTATCCGAACTCGCCGCCCCTGATCCGGCAGAGCGTCGAGGCGCTCGGCTTCAAGTGGAGCGACATCAAGATCCTGCTCATCTCGCACGCCCACATCGACCACGACGGCGGGGCGGCCGAAATCGTCAAGGAAACCGGCGCCAAGTACGAGGTGATGCAGCCCGACGTGAGCGTCGTCGAATCCGGCGGTCGCGACGACTATAACTACGGCACGAACCCGCAGCAGTACTACCCGGTCGCCCACGTCGACCGCGTGCTGCACGACCTCGACACAGTCGAACTGGGCGGCTTTACCCTCACCGCGCATCTGACGCCGGGTCACACCAAGGGCGACACCACCTGGACCTTCGACGAGACCAACGACGCCGGCAAGGCGCTGCACGTGGTCCTGATGGGCGGACCGACGCTCAATCCGGGCATGCAATTGATCGACAATCCGAAATATCCGCAGATCGTGTCGGACTACGAGCACGGCTTCGACGTGCTGCGCGCGTTGCCGTGCGATATCCCCCTGGGTCCGCACGACTGGTATTTCGACCTCGGCCCCAAGTACAAGCGCTTCATGGCGGGCGACAAGGACGCGTTCGTCGATCCGGCCGGATACAAGGCCTTTGTCGACAAGTCGCAGAAGGGCTTCGAGCGGCTGCTGGCCGCGCAGAAGGCGGCCGTCGCGGCGGGCCAGACGCCGGAACAGGCGGCGGCTATGCGCTCGGGCGGCTCCGCCCCGGGCCAAGCGGGGGCGGCGGCGCCCGCCTCCTAGGTCGAAGCCTGGGGGATCGCCCGACCCAAGCGGTGGCGTGCGCCGGCAAAAGGCGCTAGCTGACGCCGCTTGGGCTTCCGCCGCCGTGGAAGCGTGTCTGGGATCGACCGCAATGCCGGCGTACGGGCTGCAGTTCGGGAGAGGTCGCGCGTGAGCGCCGGCGGGATGACCTGCGTCTATGGCGCGCCGCCGGCGGCCCTGGCCGAGGTTCCCAAGGGCGCTGTGCAGGTCTCTCCCTTGGTTCCGGGCGCCCAGGCTCTAGAAGCGATGGCGCCGTTGAGCCTTGACGGCGCGGTGATCGCCGCACCGCCGGGCACGCTCGAGCGCCGCTATGTTCTGGCAAACCTGCTGAAGGCCCTGCGCCCCGGCGCGCCGCTGGTCGCCCTGGCGCCCAAGGAGAAGGGCGGCTCGCGGCTGCGCAAGGAGTTGGAAGCGTTCGGCTGCGCTGTGGCCGAGAGCGGCCGTCAGCACCACCGCATCTGCCATACCGACCGCCCCGAGACCTTGACCGGGATCGAACCGGCGCTCCTGGCCGGGGCCATGCGGTATGCCGATGCGCTCAGCCTATGGACCCAGCCTGGCGTGTTCAGCTGGGACCGACTCGACGCGGGGACCCAACAGTTGCTGGCCGTGCTGCCCAAACTTGCGGGACGCGGGATGGATCTCGGCTGCGGCCTTGGCGTGCTGGCCCACGCCGTCCTGGCCAGCGACAGCGTGACGAGCATCGACCTGATCGACATCGACCGGCGCGCGATCGACGCCGCCCGGCGCAACGTGCAGGATCCCCGCGCCGCGTTCCACTGGGCCGACGTCCTGAGCGGCCCCGACCTGCCGAGCCCCGACTTGCCTCGCCTGGACTTCGCGGTGATGAATCCGCCCTTCCACGACAATGGCCACGAGGACCGCACGCTCGGCCAGGCCTTCGTGCGCCGCGCGCACGCCCTGCTGCGCAAAGGCGGGTCGGCCTGGCTGGTGGCCAACCGGCACATGCCCTACGAGGCGGTGTTGAACGAGTTGTTCGACCGGGTCACGCCCCGGGGCGACAGCAGCGGCTTCAAGATCTACGAGGCGCGCAAATGAGCGCGACTGTCCGGCTTGACCGGCTTTTGGCCAACATGGGCTATGGCTCGCGGCGCGAGATCCAGGCGCTGGCCCGCGGCGGCCGCGTGACGCTCGACGGCGCGCCGGTCGATGGCGCCGACATGCGACTGACCCTCGAGCCCGCCTTGGCCGATCGTCTGCGGCTCGACGACCGGCGGCTGGATCCCCTGCCGGGCATGGTGCTGATGCTGCATAAGCCGCTCGGCGTCACCTGCTCGCACAAGGAGGCCGGCCCCCTGGTGCACGACCTGCTCCCGTCACGCTGGCGCCTGCGCGACCCAGCGGTTTCCACCGTCGGGCGGCTGGACAAGGACACCTCGGGCCTGCTGCTGCTGACCGACGATGGGGCCCTGCTGCACAAGATCATCTCGCCGCGCCACCATGTGGCCAAGCGCTACCTGGCGACCCTCGCCCGGCCGATGGACGGGAGCGAGGCCGCGCGGTTCGCCTCTGGCGCCCTGATGCTGGAGGGCGACGACAAGCCCCTGGCCCCGGCGACGCTGGAACCCCTGTCGCCGACCCTGGCGCGCCTGACCATCACCGAAGGCCGCTATCACCAGGTCCGGCGCATGTTCGCGGTGGTGAGCAACCATGTGGAGGCGCTGCACCGCGACCGGATCGGCGGCCTCGACCTGCCCGACGATCTGCCGGCCGGGGCTTGGCGGCTGATGGGCGAGGCCGACGTGGCCGCAGTGTTCGCGCCGCCCGCCGCATGATCCCCTGGGTCGAACTGGGCCGCGCGCGGATTCCGGACGGGGGCGAGCTGCGCCTGATGCGCCGGGGCGCCGAGCTGTCGATCATGTCGGGCGCGACCGAGCTGATGAACAGCCGGCTGAGCGGCTCGGAAGAAGCGCTCGCGACCCTCACCTGCGCGCCGCTGGCCAACAAAGATCGGCCGGCCGTGCTGATCGGCGGTCTCGGCATGGGGTTCACCCTGCGCGCGGCGCTGGCCAATCTGCCGCCCCGCGCCGAAGTCACGGTGGCTGAGTTGGTCCCCGCCGTGGTCGCCTGGGCGCGCGGCCCGATGGCGGAGCTGTTCGCCGGCTGCCTGGACGATCGGCGCGTGACCCTCCGCGAGGCCGACGTGGCGCAGGTGATCAGCGCGGCGCGCGGCGCCTACGACGCCGTCCTGCTCGACGTCGACAACGGCCCAGGCGGGCTCAACCGCGAGGCCAACGACGGCCTCTATGGATTCACCGGCCTCAACGCCGCGTTTCACGCGCTGCGGCCCGGCGGCGTCTTGGCGGTCTGGTCGGCGACCCAGGACACGGGCTTTGTCCAGCGGCTGCGCCGCAGCGGCTTCACGGTCGAGGAGAAGACCGTGCGCGCCACCGGCCGCAAGCGCGGCGCGCGGCACGTGATCTGGCTGGCCCAGCGCGGCGCTTAGCCCTCGGCCTGGTCGGGCACGGCTTCCAGCGCCTTGAGCCAGGCGGTGGCGGTCCCGTCGCTGGGCGCGCGCCAGTCGCCGCGCGGCGAGAGCGAACCGCCGGAGGATATCTTGGGTCCGTTGGGCACGGCCGAGCGCTTGTACTGGCTGGTCTGAAAGAAGCGGTGCAGGAACACCGTCATCCAGCGCTTGATCGTCGCCAGATTGTAGGCGGGACGCGCGTCCTCAGGATAGTTGGGCGGCCACGCCCCGCGCGCGGCTTCGCTCCAGGCGTGCTGGGCCAGGAAGGCGGTCTTGGTGGGGCCGAAGCCGTAGCGCAGGGTGTAATAGAGCGTGAAATCCTGCAGGGCGTAGGGGCCAACGACCGCCTCGGTCGACTGGGCCTTGCCATCGGCGCCCGCCGGAACCAGCTCGGGGCTGATCTCGGCGGCGACGATGTCGAGCAAGGTGGGGCGCACCGCATCGCCCAGCACCCCCTCGGCCGCGACCCAGCGGATCAGGTGCTGGATCAGGGTCTTGGGGACCGAGGCGTTGACGTTGTAGTGGCTCATGTGGTCGCCCACGCCATAGGTGCACCAGCCGAGCGCCAGTTCCGACAGATCGCCCGTCCCCACCACGAAGCCGCCGATCTGCCCGGCCAGGCGGAACAGGTAATCGGTGCGCAGGCCCGCCTGCACGTTCTCGAACACCACGTCGTACACCGGCTGGCCGCCCGCGAAGGGATGGCCGATGTCCTTCAGCATCTGCAGGCACGCGGGCTTGATGTCGATCTCCTGGGCGCTCACGCCCAAGGCGTTCATCAGGGCCCAGGCATAGGCCTTGGATTGCTCGCCGGTGGCGAAACCGGGCAGGGTCACCGCGTGGATATTCGCGCGCGGCCAGCCCAGCAGGTCGAAGGCGCGGGCGGTGACGATCAGCGCCTGGGTCGAATCCAGCCCGCCCGAAACCCCGATCACCACCTTGCCGGTTCCGATCGACTCCAGCCGCCGCACCAGACCCTGGACCTGGATATTGTAGGCCTCGTAGCAATCGTCATACAGCCGCGCCGGGTCAGCCGGCACATAGGGAAAGCGCTCGACGGCCCGTTCCAGCGCCACGGCGCGCCCTTGCGGCTCGAATGCGAAGGGGATGCACCGCACACGGCCTGCCCCCGCGCGCTCGGCCCCCTCGTGGAAGGTGTGCAGGCGCAGGCGCTCGGCGGTCAGGCGCTCTAAATCGACGTCGGCCGTGAGCAGCGCCGGGGCGCGGGCGAAGCGCTCGGATTCTGCCAATTGAACGCCGGCCTCATAGATCACCGCGTGGCCGTCCCAGGCCAGGTCGGTGGTGGACTCGCCCCAGCCGGAGGCGGCGTAGACATAGGCGCATTGCGCGCGCAGCGACTGGGCCTGGCACAGCGTCCGCCGCGTCCGCGCCTTGCCGATGGTGATGTTGGAAGCCGACAGGTTGGCGATGACCGTGGCTCCGGCCATGGCCAGGCGGCCGGACGGCGGCTCGGGGACCCACAGGTCCTCGCAGATTTCCACGCCCAGAACGAAACCCGGATAGTCGCTGGCGGCGAACACCAGGTCGGTCCCGAACGGGACGGGGCCGCTGAGCAGCTCGATCTCGCGGTCCTCGACCCCGAGGCCTGGCGTGAAGTGGCGCCGTTCGTAGAACTCGCGGTAGGACGGCAGATAGGCCTTGGGTATGACCCCGAGCACCGCGCCGCGATAGAGGACAACCGCGCAGTTGTAGAGCCGCCCGCCCTGACGCAGGGGCGCGCCGACCACCGCGACCACGCCCAGCTCCGCGCTGGCCGCCCTCACACGCTCGATCGCATCCAGCACCCCGTCCAGCACCACGATCTGCTGCAACAGGTCGTCGATAGCGTAGCCCGACAGACACAGCTCGGGAAACACCGCCAGCCCGGCGCCGGCCGCCTCGGCCCGCGCCAGGGTCTGGATCACCTGGCCGGCGTTGGCCGCGGGATCGGCCAGGGCGATGCGGATCGGTGCCGCGCCCACGCGCAGCATGCTGTGGCTGTAGAGGGAGAAGAACGGGTCCATCCGGCCGCGCCTGACCTTATGCTCAATCTGAGCATTCTATACGCCAGATCGTTGCTGAACCCTAATGGGGCTCTTGGACCACGAAGAACGCGAAGACCAGGAAGAGGGCGGCGTCGCCTTCTTGGCCTTGGCGACCTTCGTGGTTCAGTGTTTTTCGAGGCGCTACCCGTTGTACCCGCGGATCGCCTCGATGATCAGGTCCTGCATCGCCGGCGTCAGGTAGGGGTGCATGGGCAGGGCCAGGACCACCTTGGCCTTCTGCTCGGTCACCGGCAGGCGCCCGCCCGCCACGGCGAAGGCCTCATAGGCGCTCTGCATGTGGGTGGGGCGCGGATAGTAGGCGGCGGTGGGGATGTCCTTGGTCTTGAGATAGGCGGCCAGACCGTCGCGGTCGGCGTGCTCGATGGTGTACTGGGCCCAGGTCGACACCCCGCCCACGATCACCTTGGGCGTGACCGCGACGCCGGCCAGGCCGCGGGCGTAGCGCTCGGCCACCTGGTTACGCAGCACGATTTCCTCGCCGAAGATCTTGAGCTTTTCCAGCAGGATCGCCGCCTGGATGGTGTCGAGCCGGCTGTTCATGCCGATGCGCACGTTGTCGTACTTGTCGGTTCCCTTGCCGTGGATGCGCAGGGAATCCATCACGTCCCAGTCGGCCTGGCTGTCCGTCAGCACCGCCCCGCCGTCGCCGTAACCGCCGAGCGGCTTGGCCGGGAAGAAGCTGGTCGAGGCCGCGTCGGCCCAGTGCAACGGGTGATGGCCGTTGAGCGTGCAGCCGAAGCCCTGGGCGCTGTCTGACAGCAGCTTCAGCCCATGCTCGCGGCAGATTTCGGCGATCTTCGGATAATCGGCCGGCTGGCCGAACAGGTCGACCGCGATCACCGCCTTGGGGGTGAGCTTGCCGGCCTTGCGCGTTTCGGCGATCGCCTGCTCCAGGCTGGCCGGGTCCATGTTGTAGGTGTCGGCCAGCACGTCGACGAACACCGGCTCGGCCCCCGTCCAGGGCACCACCTCGGCCGTGGCGGCGAAGGTGAAGCTGGGGCAGAACACTGCGTCGCCCGGGCCCACGCCCCACGCCATCAGCGGCAGCACCACCGCGTCGGTGCCATTGGCGCAGGACAGCGCCAACTCGGCTTGGCCGAACGCCGCCAGCGCGCCCTCGAACGCACGCACCTCCGGACCCATGACATAGGCCCCATGGTCCAGCACCCGGCCGATCGCGGCGTCGAGTTCCGTGCGGATACGGCGTTGCTGGGCCTTGAGGTCGATGAAGTCCATGACAGGTCCTTGAAATCGAAGCAGGGATTCGCGGGCGACTGGATAGCACAGCCGTTCGCCGAATTTCAGTTCAACGCTTGTTACGGCCTGTTAACCACGTTTTGACCAGCATGGGCGATCATAGGATTCGAGCCCCATGCCCGCCGCCCTGCCCGCCGATTTGAGCGCCGCCCTGCAGATGCGGGATTTCCGCTCGCCACGGGCGGACCTGAACGGACAGACCGTGCTGATCACCGGCGGCACTGGCTCGTTCGGGCGGGCCTTCGTCGACATGGTCTGCCGCGAATTCAAGCCCAAGAAGCTGATCGTCTACAGCCGCGACGAGCTGAAGCAGTACGAGATGGCCCAGGCTTTCCCGCCCGAGCGCCATCCGTTCATGCGTTATTTCATCGGCGACGTGCGCGACCAGGCGCGGCTGGAAACGGCCATGCGCGGGGTCGACTATGTGATCCACGCCGCCGCGCTCAAGCACGTGACCATCGCCGAGTACAACCCCTTCGAGTGCATCAAGACCAACGTCATGGGCGCCGAGAACGTGGTCAACGCGGCCATCGCCCAGAAGGTCAAGCGCGTGGTGGCCCTATCGACCGACAAGGCGGCCAATCCGATCAACCTCTACGGCGCCTCCAAACTGGCGTCGGACAAGATCTTCTGCGCGGCCGAGGCCATGGCCGGCGACGCCGGCACGCGCTTTTCGGTGGTGCGCTACGGCAATGTGGTGGGCTCGCGCGGTTCGGTCGCGCCGTTCTTCCAAAAGCTGCTGGCCGAGGGCGCGGCCGAGCTGCCGATCACCGACGAGCGCATGACGCGCTTCTGGATCACGCTCGAGCAGGGCGTGAACTTCGTGCTGTCGAGCTTGGCGCTGATGCAGGGGAGCGAGATCTTCGTGCCCAAGATCCCGTCGCTCAAGACCACCGAGCTGGCCCGCGCCATCGCCCCGCACCTGCCGCACAAGGTCGTCGGCATCCGGCCGGGCGAGAAGCTGCACGAGGTGATGGTGCCCGAGGACGACGCGCGCGCCACCGTCGAGCTGCACGACCGCTATGTGATCCTGCCCGATCTCTACGCCGCGCGCCGGCGCCACTATCTGGACCACGGCGCCAAGCCCATGGCGGAAGGCTTCTCCTACGCCTCGGACCGCAACCCCGAGGGCCTGGACGCGCGCGGCCTGCAACTGCTACTGGCGGCGGCCATCAAGGGCTGATCCGCGGAGACGGCGTGCAGGTCGAGACGTTCGATATCGAGGGGCCGCTGCTGCTGACCCCCGTGCGCCACGGCGACGCCCGGGGCTTCTTTTCCGAGACCTTCCGGCAGGACGCGTTCGACGCGGCGGTCGGTCCGACGGTGTTCGTCCAGGACAACCACTCGCGCTCGACCCGCAAGGGCGTGATCCGCGGCCTTCACTACCAGGCGCCGCCCTTCGCCCAGGGCAAGCTGGTGCGCGTCACGCGCGGGGCGGTGGTGGACGTGGCGGTCGACGCGCGCCACGGTTCGCCCACCTTCGGCCGCCACATCGCCGTGGAGCTGAGCGAGGACAATTGGCGCCAGCTGTGGGTGCCGCCGGGCTTCCTGCACGGCTTCTGCACCCTGACCGACGACGTGGAGTTCCTCTATAAGGTCACCGCCTACTATTCGCGCGAGCACGACGGCGGCGTCTCGCCGCTTGACCCCGACATCGGCGTTGACTGGCCGCTGGACGGCGCCGAGCCTCTGGTGTCGGACAAGGACGCCAAGGCGCCGCGCCTGAAGGACCTGCCGCCGATCTTTCGGCTCTAGCCTTCCAGCCAGGCCCGCGCCTGGGCGCCGATCGCGGCGGGATCGAGCAAGCGGGCGATGTCGTCCGCCGCCTGTGCGCCGAGCCGCGCGCGCAAGGCGGGATCGTCGAACAGCGCCGCGAGCTTTCGCGCCGCGTCGTCCACATCCGGGTCGGCCCAGCGGCCGCCGTCGTAGAGCCCCTGCGGGTCCTGCACGGGGATCAGCGCGTAATCGACCAGCATGCTGTTCTCGGGCGTCATGAAGTCGAGGTTCGCCGACCAGCCGGTGGCGACCACCGCCTTGCCCGCCGCCATCGCCTGGGCGGGCAACAGGCCGAACCCCTCCGAGCGGTGCATCGACAGCACGATATCGGCGCTCGCGATCAGGGCCTTCATCTGAGCGCCGGTCAGCCAGTCGGTCATCAGCCGCACGTCGCCCGCCTCGCCGATCTCCCGGCGCAGGGCCTCGACCAGATCGGGCGCGCCCTCCACCCCGGCGGCCTTGCACACCATCACGGCCTTGCCGCCGGCGTTGGCCTTGCGGAACGCGCGCACCGCGGCGAGGGGATTCTTTCGCGTGAAGCCGGAGCGCACGTCGAACGCGGTCAGGACGACGAGCGTGTCCGCGGGCAAGTCGAACGCGGCCCGGTCGGGCGCGGGCCGGACCACTGGCGCGGGACACGGCAGGGCCCGCACCGGCAACCCTTTGGGCGCGCGCCCAGCGATGGCCTGCGCGCAAAATCCGCTGCCACCCCAGGCTTCGTCGACATAGCGCATCGCGGCGCGCCAGCTTCGTGGGATCTGTTCGAGCTCCCAGAACCAAAGACCGACGCAGAAACGATCCTGGAACGGCGCGGCCCCCGCCATGGCGACGAGTTGCACCAGTTCGTTGGGGTTGAGGAATAGGACCAGGGCGACCGCATCCGCCGGCGGCTCGGCCGGGGCGGTGCAATCCAGCCGTACGTCGTGGCCGAACAGGACGCTGATGTCCCACTCCCGCACGTCCGCCCCGGCCAGCCGCAGGGCCTGGGTGAGGCCGCGCGCTGCTTCGCCGATGCCAAGGACCGAGCCGTGAAACCCGACCACGCAGACCGGGCCGGGCCTCGGCGTCTCGCGACGGCGCTTGCGGCCGAGCTTGACCCACGCGGTGAGACGAAAACCCACGGCGGCGCCGCGGCGCAGGCGGTGGAGCAGGCGCGGATCGATCGGCAGGGCGCGGCTGATCCGCCGAACTCGGTCCAAAAAACTCATGCGGGACAGGCCTGTATGGGCATCTGACTTGCTGTAGCGTTTTTCCCTGCCGACGAACATCCGCAGTGGCGGTTCGGCGCCCGTCAGAACATCAGAAGGGCCGTTCGCGACCTCTCGCCTTAGACGGCCAGTCGATCGGCGAGGCGCCGCAAGCGGCGACCGGATTCATCCGCAGGATCGAGCGCCGTCGAGTGAAACGGATCTTGCGGAAAGGTGTGCGTCCAGCGATCGGCGAACAGCCGCAGTTCCCGATGGCGTTGCAGCGCCGTGGCCTCATCCGGCGCAACGACGCCGAGTGAAACTGACTCCATGTGCAAGAGCGCGGCGCGCGGCTCAAGGACGTTTCGCAAGCCCGCAGCGTACAGCTTGAGACACAGGTCGGCGTCCTGGAAAGACAACGCCAGCTCCTCATCGAAGCCGCCGACACTGTGGAACGCGGTGCGGTCGACCAATAAAACCGCGCCCGTCAGGCAACTCACCTCGCGGGCCGTCGACGTCAGGCCCAATGGGTCATCCTCGGGCAGGCGCGCGCCGCGCAGGACATGACCGGCGCCGCCTGGCAGACGCAGATACATGCCGGCGTGCTGGACTCGCTCGTCGGGGTAGAGCAGCAGGGGACCGACCGCTCCTGTTCCCACAACCCCCAGCCGGGCCAGCAGGCAGTCCAGCCAGTCGTCATTGATCGGCGCGATGTCGTCGTTGAGGAAAAGCAAGGGCCCGGCTGAGCGAGACAAGGCGACGCCGGCGTTGCAAAGCTTGGAGAAGTTGAACGGCTGGTCCTGGCGCTGCACCATAACCCGCGGATCGGCCGCCAGGTCGACCAAGGTCTGCAGGGCGTAGGGATCGGTCGTGCCGTTGGACAAAATGATCACTTCAGCGACCTGAGCCGGCGGCAAGCTCAGGAGTTGACGCACCAGCTGGCGGGTCAGCCGGCCCTTGTCGCGCGTGCAGATAATCGCAGAGACGCCGCCGAGCGAAGACGGCGCCAGGCCGCTGGGCGTCGGTAGACGGGAGAGGTGGCTCTCGGGGGGCGGCGCCTGAACCAGCGGCTCTCCAAGATGAACCCACGCGCGCCGGAGCTCGTCTGGCGTCAATGCGCTGGCCCAGCCAGCGATACGATCCCGTAGCGACGCGCCAGTCGTCGCGGCGGCCAAAAACGCGCCGCTTACCGCGCCGCGGCGATAGAGCGCCTCGTCCTCGAGCAGGCGGGGAAGGTTTGCGCCCGGCGCCAAGGACAGGCCGATCGCTTCGCCCCGGGAGAAAAAGTGGTCGAAGGTCACAACCTGCGTCGCGCCCAGAAATGCGCCGCGCACAGTGCTCGCCAACGCCGGCTGGGGGACATCTCCGGGTTCCAGGAACACATAGATCCAGGCAGGATCGGGCTCTAGCGTCGCTGTCGTGACAATCGCGGCTCCAGGCGCGGCGGCAGTGACGGCCGCATGTTGAGCCGGATCGTCGCCGTCGCCAGGCAGGACGAAGGCGATCGAGGGATCTGAAGCGACTCTGGCCGTCGTCCAGGACTTGGCCCAACGCCGCCAGAGGTCAGCGGAAATCATGCCGCCGCCATCCAGGCGCGGCGGCCAGACGGGCGTGCGTTCAGCGTTGTCGGCTCGGGCGACCGAGGTGAACGGCTGGTCCTGGTCGATCAGCCGCGCGGCGCCGGCTGGGCCGATCCGGCGCACCACGTCCCAGATGATTTTGCAAAACGCCGCGGGCCCGTGTCTGTCCAGGGCGGCGCGAAACCTATGCAATCCGTCGCCGAACTTCACTTTGCTCCGATCACGCGCGCGGGCGCTGTCGCTTGTGTCTCGTCCTTCCGCTTCAATAGCCCGGCCAAGGACGCCGATGGAAGGGTCTCCGATCGCCAGGCGCCAGCCAGGCCGTGGGAATGTGAGCTTGTCCAACCGTTCGCAAAGGGACTAGGAGGGCGCACCACATCCGTCACCGCCCAGAATGCTGATTGCCCGCGCCAGACGCCTCGCCGCCACCATCACCGCGCATTTGCACGAGCGCGCCCTGCTCTTGCCCGAACACCGGATCATTTCGCTGGTGGTGAACAAGGCTGAGCGCTTGAGCGACAACGGCGCGGACAAAGCGGAGTTGGTCTTCTTGCGCGAGGTGCACGACAAAAATTCCCGTCGCCTCGCAGAACTGAAGGCGCGCAGAATCAACCGGGCGGTATTCGCTCTGCGCTCCTTGATGCTGCGCCTGCCGACGCCAATTCAGGCCTCGGCCAAGGGAATCCTAGGCGGCATGCTGGGCAGGGCCCGGGGCCGCCCCGTCCCGGGCCTTGCCCGCTCCGCGCCGCTGAGGCTCGCGACGGCCGTGCCGTTTGGCAAACATCTACCTCCGCCGACATTGAGCGCGCCAGTGGGAGTGATCATGCACATCTTCTACCCGGAGTTAGCGGCGGAGATGCGGGCCTATCTGAAAAACATTCCCGGACCGGTTGATCTCTACATTTCCACCGATACCGCCGAAAAGCAGAAACGGCTCGACCAGATTTTTACCGGCTGGGCCGCGGGGCAGGTAACCACGCGGCTCGCGCCCAATCGAGGCCGGGACATAGCGCCCAAGCTGGTGTCTTTTCGCGACGTGTACGCGCGGCATTCCATCGTGCTTCACCTGCACAGCAAGAAGTCGCCGCACGACTCATGCCTGAGGATGTGGCGTTATTTCCTGTTCGAGAACCTGATGGGCGAGCGTGAGATCGCCACCTCGATCCTGGCCGCCCTCGAACATACCCCGAGCTTGGGGATGGTGGCCTCGGATCACTACTTTGCCGTGAGCAACAATATCGCGTGGGACGACAATCTGGATATCGCCCAGGCCTTGGCGCGCCGCATGGGTATGTCGATCGATCCCGAGGCCCCGCTGGATTTCCCGTCCGGGTCGATGTTCTGGGCCAAGAGCGCGGCGCTAAAGCCCCTGCTCGACCTGAACTTATCGGCGGAGGATTTCCCCCCCGAGGACGGTCAGGTCGACGCCACCCTGGCGCACGCCATTGAGCGGATATATTTCCGCGCCTGCGAAGAGGCCGGGTTTGAATGGGTGAGGGTGTGCCGCCCGGAACTGGCCGGCGATGACGGTCAGCGCGCGAAGGGGCTGAATGACCGCCGCTAGGGGGTCGCCGGGGGGCGTGGGGTCAAGCCGCCGCCGCGCGGCGCTGCGTCGAAATCGTCTATGCGTTCTTGGCCGGCCCTCCTAATAAGGGCCCCAACCAACCACGAGGTAAACTTTGCCCCGCGCAATGATCACTGGAGTCACCGGACAGGACGGGGCCTACCTTTCGGCTCTGCTGCTGGACAAGGGCTATGAGGTCTTCGGCATGGCCCGGCGGACCAGCGGCGGCGGATTTCACGACAGCCGCCTTCGATGGCTCGGCGTCGCGGATAAGGTTCGCATCGTCGATGGCGATCTGTTGGACATGTCCAGCATGATCCGCCTCCTGCGCGACATCGAGCCCGACGAGGTCTATAACCTCGGGGCTCAATCCTACGTCGGCACCTCCTGGCACCAGCCCCAACTGACGGCGCAGGTCACCGCCATCGGCGTTACCAACATTCTTGAAGCCGTCAGGATCGTGTGCCCCAAGGCCAGGTTCTACCAGGCGTCCTCATCGGAAATGTACGGCCGGATCCAGGAGACCCATCAAAGCGAAACGACGCCCTTCTACCCCAGGTCGCCGTACGCGGTGTCGAAGCTCTACGGCCATTGGATCACCATCAACTATCGCGAAAGCTTCGGGCTGCACGCGTCCTCAGGCATACTGTTCAATCATGAGAGCCCGCTTCGTGGGATCGAGTTCGTCACCCGAAAGGTGACCGACGGGGTCGCCCGCATCAAGCTAGGCTTGGCCGACAAGCTCGCTCTAGGCAACATCGACGCCAAGCGCGACTGGGGCCACGCCCGCGACTACGTCCGCGCCATGTGGCTGATGCTGCAACAGGATCAAGCCGACGACTACGTCATCGCCACGAGCCGCACCACCTCCGTGCGCGATATGTGTAAAATCGCCTTCGAGCACGTCGGCCTGAACATGGATAGCCATCTGTTCATCGACCCCGCGCTGTTCCGCCCCGCCGAGGTCGATACCCTGCTCGGCAATCCCGCCAAGGCGCAGGCCAAGCTCGGCTGGAGTCCGGAAGTCTCGCTCGAAGCGATGATTATCGAAATGGTCGACGCCGATCTGGATAGGCTCAACGGGCGGCAGCATGGATCCGGCGTCTAACGACCGCGAAAAACGGGCGACCACAGTCCTGATAACCGGCGCTGGCGGCTTTGTCGGGCGTCACCTCACGGCCGCCTTGACCGCCGCGCATCCTGACTGGCGGCTCGAGGCCCCAGCGAGCCCAGACGGCGCGGTGAGCGTCGATGTCACCGACGCCGAGGCGGTCGATGCATGGGTTGAGCAGGTTCGCCCCGACAGGGTGGTGCATCTGGCGGCCATCGCCGCGGTCACAGCTTCGGTCAAGGACCCCCGCCTGGCCTGGGACGTCAACCTCGGTGGCACTTTGAATCTCGTGCTGGCGATGCAACGCTTCACGCCGGGCGCGCATCTGCTGTTCGTGAGCAGCGCCGAGGTCTACGGCGACAGCATCAAGGGCCTGCACACGGTCGACGAAGGTGCGTTGCTGCAGCCGCTCAACCCCTATGCCGCCAGCAAGGCGGCGGCGGACATCCTGGTCCGCCAAGCCGCCGCCGCTGGGCTGGCGGCCACGGTGATGAGGCCGTTCAACCATACGGGGCCGGGCCAGAGCGACGCGTTCGTCGTTCCGAACTTCGCGGGCCAGATCGCCCGGATCGAGGCCGGACTGCAGCCGCCTCTGATCGAGGTCGGCAGCCTGGACGAAGAGCGGGATTTCCTCGACGTGGCCGATGTGGTGGCCGCCTATCAATTGATCCTCGAACACCCGCCCGAAGCCAACGCCCCAAACGTGTTCAACGTCGCGTCTGGAGTGGCTGTGCGCATCGGCGATTTGCTCGACCGCCTCCTGTCGCATGCGGCGCTGAAAATCGAGGTGCGGGTGGATCCGGGCCGGCTAAGGTCCACGCCCCTGCGACGCATCGTCGGCGACGCATCGCGGCTCCGGGCGCTGGGTTGGTCGCCCGCCAAGGCCGTCGACGACACTATCTTGGACGTTCTGGAAGACCGTCGCCGCGCCTTTGGCCTTGGCCGCTGACGTCGGCGCAGGTGGGGAATTTTCACACCGATCCTGGCCGCCCACGCCGAAGATAAGGATAAGACATGTCGTTCCTGCGCTTTCTCAGAGAGAAAATCCGCGACATGTCTTTGCAGGACATCGTGCTGTCCGAGGCGGAAGCCTGGCTGATGGCTCCTTTTCAGATCGTTCCGGGTTTTACCGGCATCCTGCTGCGCTATCCGATCTACAAGATTCTCTTCCATAGGCTTGGCGGACTGCCGATCATACAGCAGGGCGTGACCTTGGTGCACACGCGCCGCCTGAGCGTCGGAAAGCACTTTGGCGTCAACACCGGAACCTACATCAACTGTCTGGGCGGCGTGTCGATCGGCGATTACGTCTTGATCGGCAACAACGTTACGATCTCGTCCGGAAAGCACACGCTCGAGGGCGCCGAGCCGCCGATTTTCGCCAGACCTAGCGTTCCTGAGCCCATTACCATTGAGGACGATGTCTGGATCGGCGCGAATGCCGTCATCATGCCTGGAATCACCTTGGCCAAGGGCACCGTGGTCGCGGCCAACGCGGTCGTAACCCGCAGCACAGAGCCCTACATGGTCGTGGCCGGCGTACCCGCCCAGCCTCGGCGAAGCCGAATTGCTCCCTCGCCGGCCGACGGCTAGAACGCACGTCATGGGCGAAGGCTTCCTCACCAGACTGAAAACGCCGGCGACCGCGCGTTATTTCACCATCCAGGGCTTGGGTTACGGAATCGACGTCGGCGGCTTTTGGCTGCTGTTCCACCTCGCCGGCGTCCCGCCTTTGGTGGCCAATCTGATCAGCAAGGCGGCGGCCGCCACCTTTGCCTTTTTCGGTCACAGGCTGATCACCTTCATACACCACGAGAAGGTCGACATCGGGCCGCAGGCGATCAAGTACATCGTGCTGCTGTTGCTCAACACCGCGCTCAACTCGACCATCCTCGCGGCGCTGCTTTACATGCACGCGCCAACCCTGCCGGCCAAGGTCGGGACGGACGTCAGTTGCATCGTTTTGACCTATTTTGCGATGAAGCACTTCGTCTACCGGCCGCCTGCGCCTAGCGAGGCGCCAACGTCGGACTCTCTATGAGCCAGCGTTGTGGGCGCCTTGGCGAGCGCGAGAAGGCCGGTGGTGGACACGCTCCGCGCCCCCGCGTATCAGACTACCGGTGACGCACAGCTGATGCAGAACCTCGCTAAGCGGCATCGGGCGTGGACCTAACGCTTAGCATTTTGCACGGCGCCGTGGCGGGGCTGCGTTGCTTTCGTGCGGACTTGGGCAGAGTCCACAGACTGGAACGAATCCATGACGGGCGCCGCCCGAGGGGGACAAATGACCAAGCAGAAACTGGTGCTGGCGGTGATCGGCGTGGCGCTTGCGGGATGTCAACCGAACACCGGGGCGGCCGGCGGGTCTAGCGCAGGCAGTTCCGCCACGGCCGCTCCGGCGCCCGCGGCGGCGCCCGCCGCCGCTCCGGCGACCCCTGCCTGGGCGAGCGACCTTATCGGCAAGCCTATCGACGAGGCGTTCCCGGCCAAGATCGACGGCTGTATTGGCAGCGCAGACAATATCGCGATGAAATACGACGCCCCGGTCAAGTCGGTCCGCATCGACGGCTGGGCCTGGAACACTATCGCCAAGTCCGTTTTTGATCATCTGCTCGTCGTTGATCATTCAGGGACAATTATCGGCGCTGGCTCGACCGTCAACGAACGGCCCGACGTCCTTGCCGCACGCAAAGGCGAGGTGACGGCGCTGGTGTCGGGCTATCAGGTTTTCGCCCCGGCGACGCCCGGCATTGTCAGTATCTATGGCCTTGATGCGTCCAAGCTCGCGGCCTGCAAGATCGCCGATTTCCAATTGTAGAGCGGCTGGCGAGTCGCCCGCGGCGGCTCGATTTCGAATTCTCTAATCGGCGGGGCGGCGAAGCAAAATGACGTCAGGGAAACTGGGCGTTCTGCTCAAGCGCATGGCCGCTCCGGCGGCGAGCCTGGCCGCGGTCTGGGGCATTGCGCTGATCGTCATCGTCGCCTCGTCCGAGCAGCCGACTTTGGCGGGAGATGAGTACGCTTATTGGGCGACCGCGTTCTTCAAGCTGTATGGATTTGACCCCGTAAAGTTTGACCCCATGCTTCAGGCTCCGGGGGCTGACGCCTACGAAACCATCATAGCCTTCTTGCGCCAGTACTTCGTCGCCACGGTCATGGCGCTGCGCATGATTCAGATATTCCTTTATCTGGGCTGCGCCTATTTGGTTGCAAGAGCGACGACGTCGCCAACAGCCGGTTCATGGCGCTGGCCCGCAGCCCTGATGCTGACGTCGCCGTTCGCGCTCTATGACAGCGCGATCATGCCGGAGTCGTGGTTCTTCACCATCGGCGCTGTCTCCTTGGTTCTGCTGGCCTGCGCGAGTACGCGCTGGGCGCCGGCCTGGACCGCCGCTGCGGGCTTCAGTGCGGCGCAGGCGTTCTTCTTCAAGCCGCATGCGGTCGCCCTCGTGAGCGGGCTGCTGGTCGGCACGATCGTGTTGGCGGCCCTGGCGCCGGGCAAAAGATGGCGCCGAATTGGCGCAAACACCGGCGCGTTTCTGGCCGCCTGTGCCTTGTCGCTCGTCTTGGGCATGCATTGGTGGCGCGCCAAGGCCCTGATCGGCGGCTTATATATGCCCTACGCCTCGCTGTCCGTCGCCAGCCCCGGAAGCCTGAACCTGCTGCCGACGCTGGCCTACGTCCTTGCGGACACGACGGCTGCGATCGTAATCGCTGGCCCCGCCGTGTTCGCGCCTTTGGCGGCTGTCTTCGCCCAGCGCAGCGCCGAGCCGCTCAATTCCCGTGCGGGCAGACTCTGGATCGTCTCCGCCATCGTGCTGGCCTGCGCGGTAGCGATGACTTCGGTTTTTACGCAGCGGGTAGGTCAGGCTAACCCAGGCGAAGCGTTGCGCGTGCACGCCCGTTACTTTGCATTCTATGCCATGATCTGCGGCGTCAGCGCCTTCGGCGTCCTGATGAACACCGCCGGTCGATTGAGCAGCGCCGCCATTCGTTGGTCGAGCGCGGCCTACCTCGTGTTCTGGGTCGTTTTCATCGCCTGGGTGCTTCCCGGTTACAAGGTCTACCCCTGGGATGCGGCCTGGCTTTCCGGCTTCATCAAGTCTGGCGCCCCCTACTGGCCGTCGTGGCGACCGCCTCTGGATATCTCCCTGCCGCTCATCGCCGTGCTGTCCCTCGCGGGCATTGCCGCGGTGGCGTTTCCGAAACGCATCCTGACGACGCACATCGCGTTCGTGCTGGTGATGCAGGTGGCGAGCGGCGTCGCCGTGCTGTGGTTCGTCAATCAACTCCGCGACGACACGCGCGACCTCTTCACCGAGGTGCGCGCCTTCTCCGACGTCGCCGCGTCAAAGCCAAACGAGGGCGTGATCGTGGTCGCCGACCGGTACGGCCGCGGTTCCTTCGCGCTTTGGGGCCTTGCGGAACCCGCGCGCGTGGTCGTGCTGCCCGCTGGCTCGCCGTTGACGCCCGCGCAGGTTCCGGCCGATGCGCCGTGGGTCATGCTGACCGAGCCCTACGACGTCGAGATCCCTTATGCCGAAGACATCCGCGGTCAAAGCGTGCGCATGCTGATCCGGGCGGGTGGCGCCCCCGCCGTCGCGTTGAACAGCGCAGGAAAATGATTCTCCGCACGCGCGATCCCGCCCCATCAAGGGGTCGCCAGCCGGGCGCTACTCAACGGCGTCTCAGGACGCCGAGCTCGGAAGAACGCGGGGGTTGTCCAGCCAGCTGACGTCAAAGTAGTAGCCGCCGTTGCGTTCTTTATATTTGCCTGCCTCCAAGGCATTCGGCTTAAGGAAGTGGCGCGGATACGCCTCGCACGCCGTGTAGTGCGTTACATAAGACTTTCGGGTTAGGGCATTGTTCAAGATGGGCGTGCCCTCGTGGGGCATGAGCCCATGCCAGATCAAGACGTCGCCGCGTCGGGGTGTAAAGGCTTGCTTGGAAAGGCCGCACCGGTCGACTTGGCCTTGAAGATATCGGCAAAGGTCTATGGGTTCGCGCACGCTTTGATTGTCGTAAAGAATGCTTCCGCCGCCCCAGTCGAACAGGCCCATCAATTCGACATCATGGGCTCCCGGCCAATAGGCTAGGGCGCCAGCCTCAATCGAGACATCTTCGAGCGCGACCCAGCTCGCCGCCAGCTGTGCGATCTTTGTCTGGTTGCAGACATACGGGTAGTCGACATGGATCGGTTGCTGACTGCCACGGAAGAACGTTAGGCTCTGCAGCACCGCAGGATTGTCATGGAAGACGTGCCGCAGGAAGCGCATGCTCGGCGCGTTCAAACTGACCTCGACCGCCGCCGACGATATCTGGTGTAAATTGTTGAATTTCGTTCCCGGATCGCGCAACGCCTCCGTCGGAACCTCAGCTATACGAGGAAGCTGTTCGCCCGCGACCTCGACGGCAAGCTCATAGGCCTCGTGGTGTGAAATAAGATGCTCCACATCGGCGAGCAGGGCCTCAATCGCGTCGTCGCCAACGGCCCCCTCAAGCAGGACAATCCCATCGCGCTTCCACTGCAGCAGGTGATGTTCGGCCCAATCGCGCTCGGTTTCAGGGAGCGAGCGCACATAGGCGCCGATATCCGCTCCCGGGCGATCGACCCAGGGCATCGAATCGATCCAATCCGACGAAGTAATCATTCCGACCGGTCAGCCATAGAGAAAGTACACCCTTATTTAGAAATTGCCGAAAAACCAATGCCCGCGGCCCAGCGAGCGCTCAATTCGACAAGATAGACTCCAGACGCTTCACATAGCCAAACCCTACGGCGGCGCTCGAATAATCTCGCGCGATGTCCAGCGCCGCCCGCCGAGCCTTCTGGCGCGCCAGGGGGCGATTGTTCCAGACCGCCTCCATCGCCTCCACCGCATGCGGAATTCGCGGATCAGCCCACACCTGCTGTTCAGCGTGCGGGTATTCTCCCGGCTGCACAGGCACGAGGTCGTAATCGACGAGCCAGGAATTGGCGTCATTCATGAAATCGAGGTTGCCCGAATAGCCGGTCGCCACCGCCGGCGTGCCCAGCGCCATGGCTTCGGCCAGGCCGTAGCCAAAGCCTTCGGAGCGATGGAGTGAAACGAAGCAATCGGAATTGCGAATGAGGTTCCTGGTTTCGGCGTTTGAGAGTCTGCGATCGATGATCTGGATCTGATCCGAATGCTTCCCGACCGTCGCCTTGAACCGCTTCTCGTCGGCCGGCGACGACTGACCCCCCTTGTGCTTGAGCACCAGATGGAACGGCGCCTTAGGATTTCGCTCCACCAGTCGGTTGAAGGCCTCAAGGACGGCGAACGGATTCTTGCGGGCCAGGTAGGAGGAATAATCGAAAAAGAACAAAAAGATGAAAGCGTGCTCGGGAAGGGCCAGAGCGCGGCGGTTCATGATCGCGGACAGCGCGGGCTCGACGACCAGCGGCATCCGGATCACCGGCGTGGACGTGGCGGCGCCGATCGAAGCGCGCACGAAATCGGACATCGCCCAGATCTCGTCGAACTTATCGAGCTGCTTGGCCCATTCGGCCGGATACCGCGACAATTCCCACGCGGGCGCAATGACATTGAAGGCCGAGCCGAAGTTTGGATCATTCAAATGGGCCGTCGCCTGCTCCACTTCATCGCCGTTAATGGCGAAGACGTTGACGGACTCCGACAGCCGGTCTGTGGCGAAGCTGGCGAACTCGGCCCCGTAGTCGGGATCGTCACGCTCGTGCACCCGGTAAATGTCTCGGAGCCGGGGGTCGGCGTGCGCGGCGCGGAACGCCCGGAACAGCGATCTGGCCACTTCGCCCATGCCGATCGGCGCGAACGGGTGCCCGGCCACGACCAAGCGTGAATTCGGGGCGTTGCGATTAGCCATGGTCACCACTCAATCTTGCGGCGAAAGCCGGCCAGGGCGTCGGGGAGTTGCGCGTTTCTCACGGCTTCAAGCCAACCGCGACCGAATTTTTCGTCCGGCTCGAGGTGCGCGCCTTCAGCCCACTCATTCCAGGCGTTGACGAAAACGATGCGCTCGTCGCCATAGTTTTGGTCCCTGGTCTGTTCGATGACGGCCTCAAGCCACGCCTGGAACGCGCCTGGGCTCGCGCCCGCGAACGAATAGGAGTCATCCTGACGTCTCGCCGTGTTGTCCCAGGAGGGCATCACCCCGCGGAATCGCGTAAAGCCGGGAACCGGCTCACGCAGATAATTGCGCGCCGCCGAATTGTAATCACTGACAACGCCCTTGAATTCGGGATTCAAAAGCGCGCCGGGCGGGTCGATCTGCTCAGCCATCCCCGCTGGCGGGAACTCGATCGTCGCATCGAAGCCCCAATCCTTGGGTGTGGGAATATTGCGGGCGTGCTCGAAAACCTCCACCATCGCCAGGTAGATTTCACCGACGCCGGCCTCTCGGCAAACCCGGCGCCAAGTCTCCGCGGTCTCCCGCGCATTGGGCAGCAGTTGGGGGCGATACATCACGAGCAGCGGGCGTCCATTGACGCGGATGTAATGGGGGCTCCGCAGATAACGGATCATATCCTCGATGATCTTGACGTCATCCTCAGGGGCATAGGTCTGCGACAGGAGAACGGCCTTATCGCCACCATCCCATCTGCGGGTCCAGTTCTCGTTCGCCCAGCAAATGCAAAACGGCAGATCCGGCTTACCGGAAGATAACATGGCTTCGAGCGGTTTCTCGAGGATCCGCCGGCCCGAAAATGAATAGTAGTAGTAACAGAAGCCGTGCACGCCATGGGCTTTCGCCAAGTCGGCTTGGCGCTCCATGACGTCGGCGTTCGACAGGTCATAAAAGCCAAGTTCGGCCGGCCGATGCGGCTGGTAATGCCCGCTGTAGTTGGGCAGCGCGCGCTGGACATTGCGCCACTCGGTAAAGCCGGCGCCCCACCAGCGATCGTTTTCCGGAACCTGATGAAATTGAGGAAGGTAAAACGAAATGATCCGCACTGAATTCGATGACTCGATAAAGTCTTGCCAACGCTCCACCAGCTTCTGCTTGTTCCGCAGAATTTGCTGCGCCTTATAGACCTTCGATGTCGCGTTCGAAGTAACCGACAGATGGTGATATACGACGGACGCCGGTTCGTAGCGGATCCGTTTGCCCGACTGACGGAGTCGCAGGCACAGATCGCAATCTTCGTAATACGCCGGCGCGTATTCCAGGCTGAAGCCGCCCAGGGCGAGAAAGTCGTCCCGACGCAGCGCGATGCACGCCCCGGAAACATAATCCACATCTCGGGCATAATTGTATCGCGGCAGGTCGGGATCATCGAATACGCCAATCATGCGCGACGAACCGTCGACGTTGACTCGCGCGCCCGCTTCCTGCAATCGACCATTCGGAAAGAGCAGCTTTGGCGCCACCAAGCCAACACCGGGATCTTCGAGCGCGACCAGAAGAGGATCCAACCACCCGTCGCTCACCTGGACGTCGTTGTTCAGGATCAATACGATTTCGCCGCGCGCTTCAGCGACGCAACTATTCACATTGAGTAGAAACCCAACGTTTTCGACCTGCCGCTTGACCTTCACACCGCGCGTCCGCGCTAAGATCTGGCTTGTTTCGTCCGTGGAACAGTCGTCGGCGACGATGATCTCATAAGTCGCCTCCGACTGCGCCTGGGATAGGCTCTTCAGGCATTCCAGGGTGAATTTGATCTGGTTGAAGACGGGGACAATGATGGAAACCCGCGGCGTAGCGTGGTGCTCGAACACCAGCTTATCCGCCTCCTTTTCCAAATCGCTCTGGTCGAGGTCCAAGATCTGCCGGGGGCGCGCCGCGACGCTCTGGATGCGGCTCTTCTCCCCCGCGACCATCATTTCATTGAGGGCGATATAGTTGGGCCAGCCGTAGCTGTTCTCATCGGCCACGCGCGCCGAGACGTACAGCTCCCTAAAGAGCACGTCGCCGCCCGGCGCCGCCAGCGCGGTCGAGGCTGGCCCGGGATTAGCCCTGCGGGCTCGCGATTCGATAGGGGTGCGTCCTGCCAACAAATCCTCGGCAAGTTCGCAAGCGAGGCTGGAGAGATCGTATCCAGGTATCGCACGAGATTCCCATGCTCCTTGGGTCAGGTAGTGGGTCAGCGGATCAGCACCGCTGGCGGCGACATCCGGATTGGCCTCGATATACGCCTTGGGATCGAAATAGGGCGACGTTTGCCTGCTGTCCCGCCATCCCCTCTGCAAATAGTGGGCTAAGGGCGACATCGAGGAATCGATGTCGCGGTAGCGTCCTGAATAATAGGCGGCGTCAAACAGCGGGTGAGGATTGAATCCCTCTCGCCATCCCCGGGTCGCGTAATGCAGCAAGGGGGGCGTTTCCGCCCGAGCCACCTCCGGGTAGCGGCTCAGATACCAGTCGTTGTCGAACAGGGGGTGAGGGTTAAGCCCTTTGCGCCACCCCTCTGACAGGTAGTGGGCCAGAGGGTTGCCGCCGCGCTCGAAATGGTCAGCAGCCTGAACCACATAGAACATAGTGTCGAAAAGGGGGTGGGGATTGGTCCCGCCCTTCGCACCCCTGAGAATGTAATGCTCCAGGGTCGTCAGCGGCCATCCATTGCATTCGGCGGAATAGGTCTCCCGATACCAGGAGCTGTCGAACAGCGGATGGGGATCGCGTTTCTCCAGATCTCCGCTGACAAGGTAATGTATGGCGGCGACGGATTTGTTTCCCGCGAGCTGCGGGGTATGGTCAGTATACCATTGCGCATCGAACAGCGGATGCGCATCCTGATCTGACCCTTTACTGTAAGAAATGATCGTCGAGGCGTGCGAGCCATCAATTGGGTTGTATAGGCCTGAGGTTAAAAGCACTGCGGCACGGCCCAGCGCCAGTCGCCGAAGGATTGAGAACAGGGGACGAGAGCGAGTGAACGAGGCCGCCCGCCTGCGCGGGGAGGGCTGGCCCGACCACGCGCTCCATACCTGTAGCCCTTTGCGCTTCTGCTGGGCGCTGAGCACGGCTCCAACCCTCAACAGAGTGGCGCCATCATCGACTGCCAACTGGCGGGCCGATTGGTCTCCTTCTGAGGCCGACTCGCCGATGATCTGACGGCTGAGCGCGCTGATGATTCGGCTCTTTTCCTCGAGGCTCTTGGCTTGACTCTCCAGGGCGCCGTCGCGGCCTTTAAGGTCTTCACCGGCGCCCTGCTTGAGAGCGGCGATCTGGGCCTCAAGCCGGGCGATGAGGCAGTCCTTCTCCGCCAAACTCTGGGCGTGACTAGAGTTCGCCGTTTCGTGACTTCGAGGCGCACCCTGCTGGATGTCGGCCATTTGACGCTCGAGCGCAGCGAGACGTTCGTCAAGTGACAGTAAGCGTGTCGTGTTGGTCATTGCTCTATTGCGCCTGGGCCCGAGTATACCGCCGGCTAAGTCAAACCAACCGCACCCGCCGGGATGGCGCGTTGGCGAAGCTGAGTCGGCCGACTCGATCTTCCGTCTCGTGAGCGCCGTCTTCTCGTGTTGAAGGCGAGCGGCCGCAATCGGGTTGATGTACGTGAAATGGTGGACGGCGCCACACAAGTTTCGGGGCCGGCATCATATCAAGCTCGCCTTGATCCAGCGCCGACGGGAGGGGCCAACATTGCATGCGAAGGCCAGGCCCTAGGGGTGGCGCCGTCACCCCGCGGCCGACATCATTCTCGTTCCCACAACCCGCATGCGCTCCCCCTGATGCCGCCCAAAGGCTGTTTAGAATTTTCCCCCAGTTTTTGATACACAGCCGTGCCCTAAGATCGATATCGGCGGCGATGCCCTGGGCTGACTTTGCCTACGGTTTGTGGTGGAAAGACCCGGAGACGCAGGACAGCGGGCTCGAAAAGTAAAAAGCGGACTCCTATCCATGAGCACGACGCTGGCTCCGGCCGTCGGCGCCCCCCCAGCTTCGGGTCGAGACGACACGATCCCACGCCTGGACCTTGCCGGAGTGTGGGTCGTCATCCCCTGCTACAAGGTGCGCTCGCATATCGGCCGGGTCATCGCTCGGACTCCCGACTGGATCACGGGTATTGTCTGCGTGGACGACGCCTGTCCCGAGCACTCCGGCGAGTTCGTCACCCGCGAGGTCGCGGACCGTCGTGTGGTCGTGGTCACCTTGGCGGAAAATCAGGGCGTAGGGGGCGCGACTCTGGCCGGATACGGGGAGGCCATCGCGCGTGGCGCGCGGGTGTTGGTCAAGGTCGATGGCGACGATCAGATGGACTTGGCCCATCTCCCGGCCTTGGTGGCGCCGATTCTTCTGGGCCAGTCGGACTACACGAAGGGCAACCGCTTCAGTTCGCAGTCCCATATCCAAGGCATGCCCAGTGTGCGAGTGCTGGGCAACATCGGCCTCAGCTTCGCCGCCAAGCTTTCGACCGGCTACTGGAACATTTTCGACCCCACCAACGGCTTCACCGCCATCCATGCGGACGTAGCCGAAATCCTGCTTAGCCGGCCCATCGCCCGCCGGTACTTTTTCGAGACGGACCTGCTCTACCATCTGGGAACCCTGCGCGCGGTGGTCCGAGACATTCCGATGCCGGCTCGTTACGCTGACGAGATCTCCAATCTCAAGATCGGCTCGACCATCCTCCCCTTCGCCGGCCGCCATCTACGCAACTGGGCGCGGCGCATGATCGGCGACTACTTCGTGCGCGATTTCAATATCGCGACCCTCGAGGTGCTGGTCGGCGGCGCCAGCCTGGCGTTTGGCATCGCGCACGCGCTCGCTTGGATATCGGTGCGCCTTCCCGGGCAGGCGGCGTCGGCCGGGATGGTGATGGGCGCGGCGCTGCCGATCATTATCGGCGTGCAACTGCTGCTTCAGGCGATCAATTACGACGTAACGCACACGCCGACCCAGCCCATTCACCCCTACCTGCGAACGGTCAAGCAGATGGCCGCCACCGACAAGCTTCGCGCCTTGTCCGCCGCCCCGGATCGGCGCGACTGAAGCCGCGCCATTTTTGGGGTCGAGACCCCGCGCTCAGATTTCCGCGTCAGACAAGGCTGCTTGCGATCCGCCTCGCATTGGCCATGATGGTGAAGGTATGGGCTTTGGCCGGGAGCGAGGGTAGGGCCGCGCCATCCACCACATAGACACCTTGCAGGCCGGCCACCTCGCCCTGCGCGTCGCTTTCCCCCGGAACAGGCGAAACCCGCATCGGCACCGTCCCGGCGTAGTGCAGATCGGATCCCGCCTCGGCGGCGACGAAGCCGCCGGGGAGCAGCAAAGCGCCCGCGCGCAGCATCGCCCCGCCAATTCGTCGTCTCGCGTCCGCAAGACGCTTGCCCAGGGCTGGACTGAAGCCGCCGGAGAGCGTCAGTTCGCCGCTCGCTTCAAGGGTCAGGCTGTGGCGGGAGAGCGCGCCGGGCAGGAACAGATTTCCGACCAACATGCCCGGCATCAACGTCTGCATAAGGCGCCGACCTGACGGCAGCGAGAGCGGAAGGCGTCCGATCAATTCGCTCGCCGGCAGACCTGACACCTGGAAGATGTTGGCGAACGCCGCGTCCGCCATCCCCAGCGGACCGCTGACCATCAGCGACAACTGGGCCAGGGCGAACGCCGACCGCGGTTGCTGCGCGCCTAACAGACGTGGCAGCCACAGCGCGAAAGCGGCGGTCGGGTTCGAAAGCAGTGGGCCCGGAGCACCCTGCAAGCCGAGGGTGGCGCGCACAAGCCGGGCTGTGCCAAGCGCACCCGCCGCGAGCAGCACGCGCGGCGCGCTATGGCGGGATATCGCGCCCGTGCTTTGGTCGCGGGCCTCGACCGACCAGCCGTCATCATCGCGCCGCAAGGCCGTGGCGATCAGCCCAGCCATCAGCCTGAAATTCGGCCGCGCCCTCAGCCACTGCAATTCCTGCGACGCCACGTAGATCGCGTTTTCCCCACAGCCCCAAAGGCACATCGCGCACTCGCGGCACCCCCCCCTCCCATCCTTTGGCCGGGTCAGAACCGCATTGCGGCCCCGGCCGAGCATTACGCCCGCTTTGGAGAAGGCGACCCGGGCGCGACTATAGCCTTCGTGAAGCGCGGCGGCGGCCGGGCCTAGGGGCCGCGGCGACTGTAACCCGGGCATTGCTCCGAAGTAGGCGCCAAGGTCGTCATCGGCGCCGCTGACGCCAATATGCTCGGCGAGGTGTTGATAGTGCGGCGCCAAGGCCTCGGCGCTCAGGACCGTGCCGGCCAGATCCTCCGGACCTAGGCAGGCCACCCCGGCTCCCCAGGCCTCGGAAAGACCGCCGATCGCTAAAGCTCCGCGGACGGTGAATGCGTGCGCGTCAATCCGCGATGTCTCGGCATACCCCTCAAACAGCGAGGCCGCGCGCGGCGTTCGGAATTTAGGCGAAGAATTTCCGTCCGAGGCCCACAAGGCCGGGTCGTTGCCCTGCAGAACCCGCCAGCCCGCCGGGTCCGTGGACCGAGCCCGCCACCAGTCGAGCGGGCTGGAGGCTGGCGGAAGGACTTGGCCCGCCGTCAGCATGGTCACGCGTTGGCCAGCATCCACAAGGGCCCTCGCCGCCGACATTCCCGCCGGCCCCGATCCAACGACCAGGACCGTCACCGCGCCTTCACCTTGGCGCCGAAAAGCAGGCGCGCGAGCAGGAACGGCAGTTCACAGGCGACGGTGCACAGAAGGCCCAGCAGGGCGATGGGGGGCGGCTGGGGCCTCAGACGGTAGAAGGCGGGCGCCGTCTGCGCTGAACCATCGGCGATGACCAGGGCAAGGCGGAGACGAACCGGCAAGTCCGCTGGAAGGCCGAAGTTGGCGAGTCCTGCATCTCGCAGCGTCGGCGCGTAGAGGCGCAAACGCCACGCTTGCACATGGGGCGCCGGCGAAAGATTGAGGGCTTCGCTCGCTCGGACGTAGCGGCGCAGGGCTCCGGACGGCGCAGGGGCGGCGAGCAGATGCCGAAGCGTGCACGCGCCTTCGATCAGACGCTGCCGTCGGTGACCCGTGCGTCCCGCCATGCCCGCCGCCAGGGACCGGGGCTCCAGCCCCAGGCGGTGCAGATCCGCCGTGGACACCATCCGCGGCAGACGCGTTAGGGACAGTATCTGGCGCGCCATGGGCCGCAGCGGCGGCGCAATGCTCGCCGCGGCCAAAGCCGTCCACATCAGGGCGGCCGTCGGAATGGGCATGAACATCCGATGGCGCCGGTCCCGCCGCGCCACAGCCCGAAGGAAGTCCGTGATTGAAATCGGTTCAGGGGCCGCCACCGCAAGCGTCGCGCCCGCCTCGGCCGCGCCCGCCGAGGCCGAGAGTATCGCGAAGCAGAGATCGTCGATGTGAATCGGCTGTACCTGGGGCGCAGGAATCAGCGCCGGCAGGACAGGCGCGAAGGCGACGATCTTGCGTATTGCGCCCCACAGACCAGCGGACTGACCGCCATAGACCAGTCCGGGCCGGATGATGATCGCGCCGGACGGGCGCAATATATCCTCGACGGCGGCCTTGGCGCGTCCGTAGGGCGTCGGCGCCGCGTGGCTCGCGGTCTGGCTGGACGCGAACACCAGACGGGTCGGGCTGTCGGCGAAGGCCTGCGCCAACAATCGGGCTGTAGGCAGATCTAGGCGGTCGGCGTCCAGTCCGCTGGTGTCGCAGGCCAAGTGCACGAAAGCTGTCGGCGGCGTCGGCCACCGCGGCAATATCGGGTCGGCAAGATCGAAGGGAAAATGTCTCAGACCTGGGAAAGGGGGGCGGCCCCGGCCAAGCGTGACGACCGTCCAACCCTGTCGAACCGCCAATTCTGCAAGCCGCCGTCCGATGTAACCACTGGCCCCCGTGACGGCAAGCACGCCAGCTTGACTCACGTTTTTGCATTCCCGTGGACAACGTCGGCCTTGGCCTGGGCCAATAAATGACCGGACATGAATCCCCTCCGCGCTGGTGCAGGGTTAGCCGAAACTCGACCCCATGCAAGCTCGGCGCGCGCATCGATCGGGGACATCGACACCTTATTTTCGGCTCGTTTCTTGTGCCAATTCCTTCGTGTAACATGAAGCGCCGCGCCTGTTCCTGTCGACCTATTTGGGAGGCAGCCGGCAGGCGTTTGGGGGACCTCTTAGGGCCGGCGGCTTCACAGTTGGTCGGACCAGAGACCAAGGTTGACGAGGATTGATCATTCCTGACCTAGCACAGCGCGAAGGGGTCGCCCGCTATCTAGCCAGCCCCATCGACGAAGCCGGCGCGGCCGCGGCCGAAGACTGGACGGCTTGCAAAAGCCTGATCGACGACGCCGACGTGGTGTCGTTCGATTTTTTTGACACTCTGGTGACCCGTTTGGCCGCCGAGCCAGATGCTGTTCAGCAGTACGTCGGCCACCGGCTGGAAACGGGGGTCCACGCCCTCGAGAACTTCTTCGCGCATCGCAAGGATGCCGAAAGCCGCGCCAGAATTGATCGTCCCGATCTGGAAGACGTGGATCTGGATATGATCTACGGCAAGTTCACCCGCGATCCCCCCTGGTCCACCGCGGCTGCCGAGATGGCGCAGGACTTGGAGGCCGAGATTGATCAGGCGTTCATCGTCCCAAGGGGGAGCGTGGCCGATCTTTTGCGCTACGCGAAGGGCGCGAACAAGCGAACGCTCATTGTCAGTGACAGCTACTTCCCGCGAAAATTCCTCGAATTCGCGCTGGAAAAACTCGGGTGGTCCGATCTGGTCGATGAAATCTACCTGTCGTCCGAGCGCTTCGCTCGCAAGGACCGCGGCGCGCTATGGGACGTCGTGGTCGCGCAAGAAGACCTGCCCCGTCGGCGAATTGTCCATTTCGGTGATAATCCGCACTCCGATGTTGCGGAGGCGCGTGCGCGCGGCTTGAAACCGGTGCTGCTGGCGAATCCCGCGCGGTTGGCGGTTCAACGCGGGCTCGACCACGTTGTCGGGGAAGACTGGCGCGCCGACATCCTGCTCGGCCCTCTGTTCGCCCGTATCGGCGCAGATCCGTTCACAGGGCCCAGCCAACCTGTTCTCGAAGACGGATACGAATTCGGATACTTGGTTTACGGGCCGATCTTCCTGGCTTTTTTTGCGTGGCTTTTAGCCAATCCCGCATTGAGGCAGATGCGAAAGCTCTATTTCGCCGGCCGGGAAGGTTACTTCCTCCAACAATTATTCGACAAACTCTCAGGTGACTTTGGCCCTCAAGGCTGTCCACCTACGGCATACCTGCCGATCTCTCGCCGAGCGGTTATCATGGCGAGTCAGGCTCTCTCATTCGATCCTATCGGGGTCATCCGGAGCGGCAACTTCTTCGGGCGGCTGGAGGACTTTTTGAGCGTTCGCCTCGGCCTCGCGCTCGAACCCTCAAATCTGTTCTCCCAACCTATTCGCCTCCCTTCCGACGCAGACTATGTCCAGCGCGTTCTGGCGATCCTCCAACCGGTGATCGCCGACCGTGCGCACAGTGAGCTTGAGGCTATGCGGGTCTACGGTCGTCAGGTCGGACTGATGGACGACGGCCCTATAGGGCTCGTCGACATCGGTTATTCCGCAACTATCCAAACCGGTCTTCAGGCGGTGTTCGGACGGCCCATCACCGGCTTCTATATGGCGACCTCGGAGCGCGCACGCGCCGTCCAGCCAGCGGGCGGCCTGGCGTTTGGGTGTTTCCAGGACGCGCTGTACGGCCGTATGGCGGGTGATGATTTCATGCCCAAAACCGTGCTTTTGGAGGCGCTTTTGACCGCGCCGCACGGGCAGCTGTCGCACTTCCGGTTAGAGCCGTCCGGCGCCGCCGTTCCTGTGCATCGGCCCGGGGCGAAGTCGCAAGCGCGCTTCGCAGACCTTGTTCCGATTTTTGAAGGAGGGCTGGCCTATTGCCGCGACAGCATCAAGGCTATCGGCCTCAACCACCTTGACGTCCTGTTGCCCGCGCAGTTGAGGGCCTTCGCCGCACTGGACGCAGTCCTGACCGGCAGGATTGCGGTCGGCGAAGCGCTCAGGGATGCGCTCTCACTTGAGGACCAGTTTTGCGGCAACGGAGAAATCCCGGGGCTGAAGCTGCGGTGAAGCGATCTCCAGCCGGCCGGTCTGGCATAGCGTGATCTCGGGCGAGATGAGTTAATTGAATGGACTATTGGATGGAGGCCGAGACTCAGTGGTCATCTCAGGCGCCTTAACCCGTGAAGATGTGACGGCCGCCTATCGGGCGATCCTCGGGCGCGAACCCGAAAGCGAAGCCGCTATTGAAGCCCACATGGGCCACCGCACTGCCGCGCAGCTGATCAACGCTCTGTTCGAGTCGCTCGAAGCCACTGAACTTCGCAGGCAAAGACATCGCGCGACCACGGAGGACTGGAAGTCCTATTTCAGTACAGCGGTGTCTGCCGGCGGCCGCGATCTGTATCTGGATCTTATGGCTCGCGTTCTGACGAACATGATCTATGGAGATCCGTCGAACAATCCAGAAAATGCTGGGGAATACCGAGCCGAATTGCGCGCGACCGGCCAAGACTGGCCGGTCACAGCTCATACCATGGCCGGCCTGAAACGCCTGAACAGCCTGAGATCGCTCTGCCAACAGGCGATCGACGATGGCGTCCCGGGACATTTCGCGGAAACCGGCATATGGCGCGGAGGGTGCTGCATCATGATGCGGGCCGTGCTGGCGGCTCACGGGATCGACGACCGGAGCGTCTACGCCTTCGATTCGTTCGAGGGCCTCCCTCCTCCCAACCCCACCGCCTATCCGGACGATGAGGGCCTCGCGCTAAACGAGTATGACCAGTTCGCGGTAGGCTTAGAGCAGGTCCGCGACAATTTTCAGCGCTATGGGCTGCTGGACCGACAGGTCGAGTTCGTCAAAGGCTACTTCGAGGAAACGCTGCCGGCGTTTGAGGGCGGCCCCTTCGCCCTGATCCGTTTGGACGGCGACCTCTACGAGAGCACCCATCTGGCGCTCAAGCATCTTTATCCAAAGCTTTCGCCGGGCGGTTTTGTCGTCATCGACGACTACGGCTGCATTCCCCAGTGCGCCAAGGCGGTGGACGACTTCCGGTCCGAGCATGGGTTGGACCAGCCGATCCACTGGGTCGATTGGACCGGCGTGTGGTGGCGCAAGCCGTTCTAGAGCGTTGACCAGCCGCCGTCCGACTCAGGCGGCACCGTCGTAAATGTACTTCACCACCGGCGGATGGCGGGCTTTCTTGTTGAACACCACAATGGAGTCGAAGAACCGTACCTGGTCGACGTGCTTGGTTAGGCGCGGCACGCTAAGCGCCTGGCCGCCTAAATTTTCATGCAAAAAGAACGGGTAGTCGTGGTCGCGGTAGGGCCGGTGCATCAGGTTCACCACCGCGTTCGCGTAGTCGACAATCGAGAAATCGATGTCGAGCTGTCCGGTCCGGCTACCCCAATACGCGGTCTCCACGTCTTCGATCAGATAGACGCCGCCATCTTTGAGCGCCGACAGGAACAGGGCGTTGAACGCGGCGATCTGGTGGGAGGCCACATGGCTGCCGTCGTCGATGATGATGTCGAATGGGCCGAATTCAGCGACGACCCTTGCCAGAAACTCCGGATCCGCCTGCGAACCGATCCGAACGTGGATATCGCGGGCGGCGTCCTCATATTGGGCGCACTCCGGCAGGATATCGATGCCCACCAAACTGCTCGCATCGCCGAAGTAGCGCTTCCACAGCTCTAGCGAAGCGCCCTTGTTGACTCCGATCTCCAAGACGCGACAGGGTTGGCCAACGTAGGCCCCGAAACACTGCTCATAGGCCGCGAAATAGTTCAGCCACTTGTGGCCATCCTTGATGGTCAGCCACAGCTGGCCAAGACGATTGTCCAGCGCCTCTGCCGCTTGGTCGTCGACCTTGTCGTAGGACCAAGGCTCTTCGTGTAGATAGTCCGCTGCGAAATAGCGTTTCCAAGCGTCCGACGCCGCCCGCGGCGGCGAGATGGCCTGGGCCAAAGCCTCGGCGGCCATAAAGATCAGGTTCACCGGCGTCTTGGCGACCAGCACATAGTCCTTGCCGCGCATGAAATCGATCATGGCTTGGGTATTGCCCGGGCAATGGTGGTCTGAGGGCTCGGCCTGGATCACGACCGGACGGAACCTCGCAAAATCCAGATCCTGCATGACCGGCAGGTCGAGGCTTTCGATGTCGATCGACAGGAACTGAGGGGCCACCCCGCCGAAATAGCGGTCGATGACGGTGTTGATGCGCAGCGCCGGCACCTCCACTTGCCCACGTTCGCCCACGCTGCCGCCCGCCCAGTTCTGAACGAAGGATGGGTCGAGGGAGCTGAGCTCGGACAGGTACGACACCGAGAGCATGACGGTATCCACGTCCTCGGCCTGCATGGCCCCGAAAACGACTTGGTCGAAATTGCGCACCCGTGTCAGGGCGGGAACCAGATCGGGGTTTGCCTCAATCACCACGCCGCTCATGCCCAGGGCGCGGTGCAGCAGGAAGCTGGCGCTGGTGGCGACCGGATGGTTGCCGCCGATTTCAAGGTAGGTCGCCTTGGTCAGGTCAACCCCTTGTTTGCTCGCCCAGGCCTCAAGCAGCGCGCGCACGATGAGATCTTCGGCGCACTGACCATACTGCTCAACGAGGAACACCGGTATGTCCGGATCAGGAAGGCCCAGCGCGCCGCACTGGTCGTAAACAAATTCGTTGAGCTTTCTGACATCCCCAGACGCCGGCGGCGCGTCGGGCGAAGGCTCGTCAACCTCGAACGTTGGAATCCCGAGAAGTTCGGTCGATGGCAAGCCGAGGGGCCGTCCCTCGAAAATGCCATGCCGCAGGAAATGAAGCAGGGGATTGTGACCGGCCGCCGCAACGTCGGGATTGGCCGCCAAATAGCGCGGCGCATCAAAAAGAGGACCGGGCGAACGGGCATCTATCCCGCCCCGCAGTAGATAGTGCAAAGCCGGGTCCATACCGGCCTCAGCTACGTCGGGATAGGCCTGCAGATACCACTGCGCGTCAAAAAGAGCAGACGCCGCGATTGTATTATAGTCCGCCGACCTTTCGCGGACCGCTCGCCCGCGCCCCGGCGCCCACCGTCCGAGGCCGCTTGGCGACATGTCCTTGGGAAGGACGACCTGTTCTGCGGGCCGGAACTGACCGGCTAGAGCGCGTACCTGGCTTTCGCGCAGAGCACTCTTGAGGGTCTCTTGCAGGTTGCCCTGCCATGCGCCGATTGCGCGCCGCAAAGCCCGCTGAGCGCCTTGCAGGCGGGCCTGATCAGATCGCAAACCATCAAGCTGGCCCATTGCCCGCTCTAGATCGGCCCGCGCACGTTCCTGGTCCGCTCTCAAACTTTGGATGCCGCTGATGAAATCCTGCCGTTGACTTTCGGTCTGGCCGGTCGCGCGGTCCAAGTCCGCGCGAGCGCGATCGAGTTCGGAGAGACCTTTGGTGATCAAATAATCGCGCTCGGTCTGCACCAGCGCCAGAGCCATTTCCGGCGCAAGCTTGACCACGCTTTCCGAGGCAGTTTCCACGGTGGCGTCTTTATCTTTAGACTCACTCATCCGCTTCCCTCATTTAGATCGAGCGGCGGACGCTGTCTGGCCGCACGGCAAGCTAAGCCATTGAATGGCCCGGCCGCGAGCTTGGGCAATGGCGCGGATCACCGCGTCCTACGCCAGTCCCCGCCGTTCGCGGCTGGCTGAGCGCAGCGGCGCCCACCAAGCCTCGTTGGCCAGATACCACTCGATGGTGCTGCCAAGCCCCCGCGTAAAGTCATAAACGGGAGTCCAGCCGAGATCACGGCCAATCTTACCGGCGTCGATGGCGTAACGTCGATCATGGCCGGGCCGGTCGGCCACAAACTGGATCAGGCTGCGGCGGGACTGCCGGTTCGCCAGGGGCGTCAAGGCGTCCAGCTGGTCGCAGATCAGGTTGACGATATCGAGGTTCTTCACCTCGTTGTGGCCGCCGATATTGTAGCTTTCGCCCAGCTGACCGCGGTTGCACACCAGCCACAAGGCCCGGGCGTGATCCTCAACATGCAGCCAATCGCGCACGTTCTGGCCATCGCCGTAGACCGGCAGCGGCAGGCCGGCCAGGGCGTTGAGGATCATCAACGGGATCAGCTTTTCAGGAAAGTGGTAGGGCCCATAGTTGTTGGAGCAGTTTGACAGCACCACCGGCAGACCGAAGGTGTGGCCCCAGGCGCGCACCAGATGGTCCGACGCGGCCTTGGTCGCCGAGTAGGGCGAGCGAGGATCGTAGGCCGTTTCCTCGGTGAACAGACCTTCCTCGCCCAGCGACCCGAACACCTCGTCTGTCGAGACGTGATGAAAGCGGAAGTCAGATTTGTCTGGCTCGGACAAGCCCGACCAGTAGCGATGCGCCGCTGAAAGCAAGGTGGCTGTGCCCACCACATTGGTCTGGACGAAGTCCATCGGCCCTTCGATCGAGCGGTCGACATGGGACTCGGCGGCTAGGTGGATGATCCGGTCAGGCCGGGTTTCGGCCAGGATCTGGGCCATGTCCGGCGCGGAACAGATGTCCGCCCGGAAGAACCGGTAACGCGGCGAACGGGCCTCGGCGGCAAGATTGGCGAGATTGGCCGCGTAGGTCAGCTTGTCGACGTTGACCACCCGCACATCCGTCTCGGCGATCAGGTGGCGGATCAAGGCCGAGCCGATAAAGCCGGCGCCCCCGGTGACGAGCACGGTCTTGACGGAACTGGCGCTCAAGACGTCTTCCCCTTTGGCGGCCACGTTCTCAGCGCGTTTCGTCGAACAGGCTGGCCAGATAGCGGCTGTATTCCGACTTGGGCGCCTTGTTGATGGTCAGCTGAAGGTCGCCCGCGCCTATCCAGCCGTTGCGGTAGCCGATCTCCTCAGGACAGCAGACCTTCAGACCCTGCCGGTGCTCGATCGTTTGCACGAACTGGGCGGCTTCCAGCAGCGAGTCGGGCGTGCCGGTGTCGAGCCAGGCGTAGCCGCGGCCCATCTTCTCCACCGTCAGGGCGCCGCGTTCCATGTAATGACGGTTGAGATCGGTGATTTCCAGTTCGCCGCGCGCGGAGGGCTGCAGGCTTCGGGCGATGTCGGTCACCTGTCCGTCGTAGAAATAAAGTCCAGTCACCGCGATGTTCGATTTCGGCGACTTTGGCTTTTCTTCCAATGACAAAGCCCGCCCCTCGCGGTCCATCTCGATCACGCCATAGCGCTCCGGGTCGGCCACCTGGTAGCCGAACACCGTGGCGCCCTGGCGGCGGCCGGCGGCCCGCTGCAGCAGGTCTTCCAGACCGTGGCCGTAGAAAATATTGTCGCCGAGCACCAGACAGCAGGCTTCGCCCTGCAGGAAATCCGCGCCGATCAAGAACGCCTGGGCGATGCCCTCCGGCTGGGGCTGCACAGCGAAACTCAGGCGCACGCCCCATTGGCCGCCGTCGCCCATCATCGCCTTGAGGATCGGCGTGTGGTCCGGCGTCGAGATGACCAGGATGTCCCTAATGCCCGCCAGCATCAGCGTCGACAGCGGGTAATAGAGCATGGGCTTATCGTAGACCGGCAGCATCTGCTTCGACAGGGCGCCGGTCAGGGGATTGAGGCGCGTGCCGCTGCCGCCCGCCAGAAGAATGCCTTTCACGATCGCCGCCCTCTGGTTTTGTACAATCGAGCCATTTCGGTCTGATAGAGGGTGTTCAGCACAGGGTGAAGTCCCTTTCGGAGGCCCGCACCGGCCGTTAAGTGGCCCCGGCGACTGATTTTCTTCTAGAGCGTGGAGCCGGGCGCCGGCCGCGCCATCAGTTCGTCCATCTCATCAACGCCGACCACTTCGGAGGCGCATCCGTGGTCCATGCGCATCACCTTGTTGCACAGCGAGCGGATCATGTTGGGATCGTGCGAGGCGATGATCAGGATGTGCGCCTGCTCGACCAGAGACGTCAGGCGCGCCTGAGCCTGATGGCGGAAATCGGCGTCGCCGACAGCAATCCATTCGTCCATCAGCAGGATTTCGGCCTCGACCGAGGTCGAGGTGGCGAAGGCCACGCGCGCCTGCATGCCCGAAGAATAGGTCTTCATCGGCATAGCCAGGAACGGCCCCAGGCCGCTGAATTCGGCGATGTCGTCGATCTTGGCCTTGATCTGGCGGGATGACAGGCCTGCGACAAGGCCGCGCAGGCGAATGTTCTCCAGGCCGGTCGCCGATGGATCGATGCCCATGCTCAGGTCGAGCAGCGAGGCCACTCGGCCATTGACCTCGACATAGCCCTCGTCGGGGGCATAGGCGCCCGCCAGACAACGCAGCAACGTGGTCTTGCCCGAGCCGTTGGACCCGATCAGGCCGAGTCGATCGCCCGGGCCCAGCGTCAGGTTCACACGATTCAGCGCTGTCAGCGTTTTCTGACGGGACCGATCGGTCCGCGTTAGGTTGCCGCCGATGGCGACCTGCTTGAGATAGCGTTTGAGCGACTGGGAGTCGGCGCCGATCAACGGGAAATGCAGCGACAGATCGCGAACGGTGATGTCAGCCATGTCGCCCGCTCAAAGGTAGTGAACGACCCGCCGACGGGTCTGGTTGTAGGCCAGGATCGTCACGATCCAGCCAATGACCGCCATCGGCGCCAGGAAATCCAGGGTCTGCGGCGGCATGACCCCGTGCAGCAAGGGCTCTCGCACGCTTTGGATCGAGAAATAGAACGGATTGGCCCACACCAGCGGACTGCCTTGCAACGCCGCCGGCGGCTTCCAGAAGATCGGCGATAGGAAAAACACCAGTTGCAAGGTCGCCGATACGATCTGCGGCAAGTCTCGGAAGCGGGTGGAGATCATCGCCAAGAGCAGGCCGGCCCAGCTCAGATTGACAAACATCAGGGCCAGGCCAGCCAAAGCCCACAGGGCGGCAGGGCCCGGGAAGATGCGAAACCAGAGCAAAACCGCCGCGATAATCACCACCTGGTGCGCCAAGTTGATCGCGTTGCGGATCAGGCACCGCATGATGAACAGGGGCAAAGGCAGGGGCGACTGCTTGAGCAGACTGCCCGCCATCACGAAAGCTTCTCCACCCTCGGATATCGAACTGCTCAAAAAGCTCCAGATGACCAATCCCACAGCGACGTACGGCAATAAATCCTTGACCGACTGGTGGAACAGGGCGGCATAATTAATGCCAAGCCCAAGTACAAGAGTCATGGTCATCATGGTGATCCACCACGGACCAAGCACAGACCCCCTGTATCGGCTAAGAATATCTTGCCACGCGAGGTTCAGCGCGAGCGAAAATCTTCTGGCGCTTTCAGTGAAGTCACGGCGCGTCTCTGCAAATTCAGATAGATAGCTCGTTCGGCCTGATAGGCGCATCAACAGACTTTCGCGCGGGTCTCGCGCGGTGGCCTATCAGAGGGTCAGGTCTTTCACAAGACCGCGGGGGCGCGGGCGGCCTTGTTTCCTCCGCCGGACGACGCTGCTATGGGGCATGGAGCAACTGTAGGATCCGACCTTGGCCGCAAGCGTAATTCCCGTGATCATTTCCGGCGGCGCGGGCTCGCGTCTGTGGCCCCTGTCCACGCCTGAGCGGCCCAAGCAGTTTCACGTCCTGGGCGGGGATCGCACGCTGATCCAGCAGGCCGCGCTTCGCCTGTCAGGCGCCGACGGCCTGTCGGTCGCCCCCCCAGTCGTCATCTGCAACCAGAGCCATCTGCAAGCGGTCAAGGCCCAGATGGCCGAGATCGGCTGCGCGCCTGCGGCGATCGTGCTGGAGCCTTTCGGCCGCAACACCGCCGCCGTGGCCATGACCGCCGCGCTTCTGGCCGCAGCCGCGGACCCCGAGGCCCTGGTCCTGCTGATGCCATCCGATCAGTTGATGCCCGATCCTAACGCCTTCAACCGCTCGGTTGCGGCCGCCGCGCCGTCGGCCCGCGAGCGCATCGTTCTACTAGGCGTTACGCCCACCGCTCCGGAGACCGGCTTCGGCTATATTGAGGCCGGCGAGCCGATCAGCCCTTCCGTTTCGGCGGTCAAGCGCTTTGTTGAAAAGCCTGACGTCGCGACAGCCGAGGCGTACCTCGCCTCAGGACGCTATCTGTGGAACGCCGGCATGTTCCTGGCTTCGCCGGCTGTCATGCTGGCCGAACTGCGCCGCCATGCGCCCGAGGTCGCCGCCGCCGCCGAGGCTGCGCTGAACAAGGCCGAACAGCGCGATGGCGCGATCTGGCTCGACGCCGAGGCTTTCGCCGCCTGCCCCTCGGTCTCGCTCGACTACGCCGTGATGGAAAAGACCGACAAGGCCGCCGTGGCGCCGCTCAGCGCTGGGTGGGCCGATATCGGGGCGTGGAGCTCGCTGTGGGCCGAAAGCGCGCGCGACGTGGACGGCAACGCGGCCTTCGGCCCGGTCGAGCTGCTCGACGCGCATGACTGTCTGGTGTGGTCCGAAGACCGCACCGTGGCGGTGATCGGGCTGGACAACATCGTGGTGGTGAACACGGCTGAAGGCGTGCTGGTGCTGCCGAAGTCGCGCTCACAGGACGTCAAGGTTCTGGTCGAACGGATGGCGGCGAAGAAGGCCGCGGCCGGGGCGTGAGCGCGGCCCTGGTTCAGCAGGCCGCCGGACGGGCCAGGGCGTGGCTGGTCGATCAGGCCCTGCCGTTCTGGGGGACGGCCGGGGTCGATGACCAGGGCGGCTTTCATGAGAAGACCGACTTCGCCGGCCAGCCCGACCTGACCTGTCCGCGCCGCATGCGGGTTCAGGCGCGCCAGCTCTATGTGTTCTCCGAGGCGGCCGTCCGCGGCTGGTGGGGCCCGGCCCGCGCGGTGGCCGATCGCGGCTTCGACACCTTCGCGCGCACCTGCTGGGCGCCTGATGGCCAGCCTGGCTTCGTGCACCTGCTGACCCCGGACCTGACCCCGCTCGACCCCAAGCGCGACGCCTACGACCACGCCTTCGGCCTGTTCGCCCTGGCCTGGTACTACAAGGCCACGGGCGCGCCGCGCGCCCTGACCCTGGCGCATGAGGCGCTCGACTTCATGCAGGACCGCCTGGCGGACGGGAACGCCGGCGGGTTCGTCGAAAGCGTGCCGCCCGCCCTGCCGCGCCGCGCCGATCCGCACATGCACCTGCTCGAAGCGATGCTGGCGTGGAGCGAATTCACCGGGCAGGCGCGCTTTCTCGACATCGCCCGGCGCATGACCGGACTGTTCCACACGCATTTCTTCGACCGCGCCACGGGAACGCTCGGCGAGTATTTCGGGCCGGACCTCACCCCGGCGGCGGGCGCCGACGGCCAGGTGACCATGCCCGGTCACCATTTCGAGTGGAACTGGCTGCTGGCCTGGGCGCGCGCGCGCGGCGCCGACCAGGGCCGTGAGGCCGCCGACCGCCTTTATGCCTTCGCCAGGGGGTGTGGGCTCGACGCCCTGGGCTTGGCCATCGACGAGACCGACCGTAACGGCGCTCAGGTGCGCGCCAGCCGCCGGGCGTGGCCGCAGACCGAACTGATCAAGGCCCATATCAACAAGGCGCGTGAGGGCCTGGAGGGCGCCGCCGAGGCCGCCGCCGACGTGACGATCACGTTCCTGGACAGCTATCTGGCCACCGACGCGCCGGGCCTGTGGATGGACCAGTTCGACGCCGAGGGGCGCGGCATGACCGGCTATGTGCCGGCCTCCACGCTCTACCACATCGTGGTCGCGTTCCGGGAGCTGATGCTGTTCGCCGAAGGCGGCTAGAGCTGGCCGACACTGGCCTTGGCCGCCTCATCGGCGGGCAGGCCCTCGACCTTGGCCGCCGTCAGGCTTTCCACATCGGCGCGGCTGTCCTGGCCCGCGGCGGCGGCCTGGCACAGGACGATCACCCGCGGCCCGTCGCCTGGATCGACCCGGAAAAACACCGACACCACGCCGTCCTCAGGCGTCACGGTCTTTTCCTTCGACAACACCTCGGCGGCGTCCGGACTGCGCAGGCCGATCCTGACCGCGCCGCTCTCGACCCGGAAGGCCACCCGTAGGAACACCGGCCCGCGCCCGGCGAAGGGCTCGACCCGGTCCGACGCGGCCCCGCATGCGCCCGCCCCCGCCGGCATGGGCAGGGACACCGGCGCGGACCCGGCCGACGTCCGATCGGGCAGGACATACCAGGGCAGACGGCGCGGCGCCCACGAGACGTCCTGGGCGCGCGTGGCGCAGACCGCGCCCGCGGCCGCCAGGACCGCCATCATCCAGACCCTCCCGCGCCCCATCAGCTCTGCCCTCCCGCCAGGCGCTGGGCCTCGAGCACCAACGCCGTGCGCAGGGCGGTATAGTCGGCCGGCTTGACCCACACGCGCACCGCGCCCTCGGCGTAGAGTTCGTTCAAGGTCATGGCCTCCAGGATCGGCTCGGGCGTGTCGATCGCCAGGGGGTGGCCGGCGAGATAGGTCTTCAAGCCCTCCAGCACCGCGTGCAGATCGCGCTGGATCGGCACGTGGAACACCACGTCCACCCGTCGCCGGTCGTGGGCGCTCCAGTTGGTGATCACGTCGCCGAACACCTTGCTGTTGGGCACGATCACACGCAGGTTGTCCGGCGTGGCCATTTCGGTGGCGAACAGATCCAGGTTCTTGACCACGCCCTGCTTGCCGCCGATCTCGACATAGTGACCGATGCGGTAGGGCCGGAACAGCATGATCATCACTCCGGCCGCCACATTGCTCAGCGCGCCCTGCAAGGCCAGGCCCACGGCCAGGGATGCCGCGCCCAGCACCGCGAGCACCGAGGTGGTGCGCACGCCCAGCTGCTGCAGGGCCGCGACCACGCCGATGATCGTCACCAGATAGCGCGTCACCGAGGCGCCGAACGCCGGCAGGGTGCCGTCGACCTCGCCGTGGTTGGCGCGGGTCAGCAGCCGGCGCACCACGCCCGACAGGGTGCGCGCCATCCAGGTGGTGGCGATCAGAACCACGATGGCCACGGCCAGATTGACCGCCAGGGCGCCGAGCTCGTGGCTGTAGGTGGTCCAGCTGACCTTGTCGCTCAGGGGCGCGCCCACATCGAGCGCGCGCAGATCGGGCGGCAGGGCCTTCAGGCCGTGCGCCGCGCCGTCTGCGGGCGCGCCGGAGGCGGGCGGCGCGGCGGCGGCCAACAACGAGGGAAGGACAGGCGTGGGCATGGAAACGCGAACCGGCTACGGCGAATGGCGCGGGACTTTGACGGCGAAGGCCGCCGTCGTCACCTTCATTTTCCGCCGCGGTTGCTCACCAGGTCGTCGACCACCGACGGGTCGGCCAAGGTCGAGACGTCGCCCAGGTTGGAGACGTCATTCTCGGCGATCTTGCGCAGGATGCGGCGCATGATCTTGCCCGAGCGCGTCTTGGGCAGGCCCGGGGCCCACTGCAGGATGTCGGGCGCGGCGAACGGCCCGATCTCCGCCCGCACCCACTTGATCAGCGCGCCGCGCAGGTCGGGGCTGGGTGATGCGTCGGACTTGAGGGTGACATAGGCGTAGATGCCCTGGCCCTTGATGTCGTGCGGATAGCCCACGACCGCCGCTTCGGCCACCGCCGGGTGCGCCACCAGGGCCGACTCGATCTCGGCGGTGCCAAGCCGATGGCCCGAGACGTTGATCACGTCGTCCACACGCCCGGTGATCCAGTAGTACCCGTCCGCGTCGCGCCGGCAGCCGTCGCCCGAGAAATACTTGCCGGGATAGGTGGTGAAATAGGTCTGGATGAAGCGCTCATGGTCGCCGTAGACCGTGCGCATCTGGCCGGGCCAGCTGTCGGCGATGCACAAATTGCCCTCGGCCGCGCCCTCCAGTTCCTGGCCATTGGCGTCGACCAGGACGGGGATCACCCCCGGCAGCGGCTTGGTCGCCGATCCGGGCTTGAGGTCGGTCGCCCCCGGCAGGGGCGAAATCAAAAAGCCACCGGTCTCGGTCTGCCACCAGGTGTCCACGATCGGACAGCGGCCGCCGCCCACCACCCGGTGATACCACAGCCAGGCCTCGGGATTGATCGGCTCGCCCACGCTGCCGAGCAGCCTAAGCGAGGCGCGCGAGGTGCGCGTGACCGCCGCGTCGCCCTCGCGCATCAGGGCGCGGATGGCGGTGGGCGCCGTGTAGAAGATCTCGACCTTGTGCTTGTCGATCACCTCCCAGAAGCGCGACGCCGTAGGATAGGTCGGCACGCCCTCGAAGATCAGGCTGGTGGCGCCGTTGGCCAGGGGCCCATACACGATATAGCTGTGGCCGGTGACCCAGCCGACATCGGCCGTGCACCAGTAGATCTCGCCCGGCCGGTAATCGAACACCGCCTCGTGGGTATAGGCCGCCCAGGTCAGATAGCCGCCGGTGGTGTGCAGCACGCCCTTGGGCTTGCCGGTCGAGCCGGAGGTGTAGAGGATGAACAGCGGGTCCTCCGCCCCCATCGGTTCGGGCGGGCAGTCGCCGGAAACCCTGGCCGCCTCCTCGGCATAGGGAAAATCGCGGCCCGCCGTCATCGGCACGGACGCGCCGGTGCGCGCGACCACCAGCACGGCGGTCACGTCGGGGCACTGCTCCAGCGCCACGTCGACGTTGTGCTTCAGCGGAATGGTCTTGCCCCCGCGCACCCCTTCGTCAGCCGTGATCACCCAGCGGCTGCCGCAGTCCTGGATGCGCCCGGCGATCGAGTCGGGCGAAAAGCCGCCGAACACCACCGAATGCACCGCCCCGATCCGCGCGCACGCCAGCATGGCGTAGGCGGCCTCCGGGATCATCGGCATGTAGATCGTCACCCGGTCACCCTTGGTCACGCCGTGCGCCTTCAGCACATTGGCCATGCAGCAGGTCGCCTCGAACGCCTCCCGATAGGTGATGGCCTTGGATTGGGCCGGGTCGTCGCCCTCCCAGATGAAGGCCACATCGTTGGCCTTGTCCGGCAGGTGCCGGTCCAGGCAGTTGGCGCTGACGTTAAGCACCCCGTCGGCGAACCAGCGGATGCGGAAGTCCTCGCGGGCGAAGGACACGTCCTTGGCGCGGGTGAACGGCTTGATCCAGTCGAGCCGCTGGGCCACTCCGGTCCAATAGCCTTCCGGGTCGCGCGCGGCGCGCTCCACGGCGGCCTGATAGCCTTCGGCGGTGATCTTGGCCCGCGCGGCCCACTCGGGCGGCACGGAAAACAGCTCGGCTTGGCTCACCGCGCGCTCCCTATGATGGTCTTGTGAATATGCGGACCGTAAACTCCGCCGCAAGCCTACACTGGCGCTCTCGCAAGACTTTGATTCAGACCCGCCTCTCGGGCGGTTAATCGAACCTTAAGCGGCCGCTTCCACGCTGGCGCCACCGCCCTTGCCCGCTTCCAGGCCCTTCATGTCGGCGAAAGCCCTGCCCTACGGCCAGCACCTGATCGAGGCCGACGACTTGGCCGCCGTCGGCGAGGCTCTGCACGCCGACCTGGTCGGGCCCGGACATCTGAGCGGCGAAGACGCGCGATCCCTGCTGGCCGACATGGCCGCCCTGCCTCTCACCGGCGGCCCGCGCGTGAGTCAGTTCGAGGCCGCCCTAGCCGAAGCGGTCGATGCGCCTTTCGCCGTGGCCTGCGCCAGCGGAACCTCGGCCCTGCACCTGATCCTGTCCGCCCTCGACGTCGACGGCGACAGCGCCTGCGTCGTCCCTGCGATCACCTTCCTCTCCACCGCCACCGCCGCGCGGCTGTGCGGGGCCGAAGTAGTGTTCGCCGATGTCGACCCCGAGACCGGCCTGATGCGCCCACAGGACCTCGCCGAAGCACTCGGCCGCGCGGCCAGGCCGGTGAAGGCCGCCCTGCCTGTGCATCTGGGCGGCCGCGCCTGCGATATGGCCGGTATGGCCGAGGTCGCCGCCGCGCACGGCGTGGCCCTGGTCGAGGATGGCTGCCATGCGCTCGGCACGCGCGCTGCGGGCGGCCGAGTGGGCGACGGGCGCTTCAGCGCCGCGACCGCCTTTTCCTTTCATCCGGTCAAGACCATCGCCTGCGGCGAAGCCGGCGGCGTCACCACGCGCGATCCGGCCCTGGCGGCGCGCATCCAGCGCCTCCGCAATCACGGCGTGACGCGCGAGGCCGCGCTGCTGACCGATCCCGAGCTATCGATCGGGGCCGACGGCGCGCCGAACCCGTGGAGCTACGAGCAGCTCGAGCTTGGCTTCAACTACCGCATGAGCGAGCTGGAAGCCGCGCTCGGCCTCAGCCAGATCGGCAAACTGGCGCGGTTTGTCGAGCGTCGCCGCGTCCTTAGCGATCTCTATGACCGGCTTCTGGCGCCCCTGGCGCCGAATGTGCGACCGGTGGCGCGCGGCGGCGGCGAGTCGCTGCACCTGTACGGGGTCCTGATCGACTTCGCCGCCCTGGGCCTGGACCGCGGCGCCCTGATGCGCGGGCTTGCCGCGCGCGGAATCGGCACGCAGGTGCACTACATCCCCGTCTATCGCCAGCCCTACTTCACGGCGCTTTACGGCCGCCAGCGCCTGGCCGGCGCCGAAGCCTACTACGCCCGCGCCCTCAGCCTGCCCTTATTCCCGGCCATGACGGACGACGACGTCCGGCGCGTGTGCGCGGCCCTGGCGGCTGAACTGCTGAAATCGGAGCGTTAGTGCGTTCGATCGACGAACAGCGGCGCGACAATTAGAAAGACGACGAAGCACGAGGCCATCGTCGTGAAAGCAATCCCGGCGTCCGTCATCATCGCGCGGCCCTCCCTTTTCTAACAAGACGTTAACGAGGCTGTCGGCTCCCTATAGGCGCCGTCCACAAATTTTTCGGCGAGCATGGATTACGGCGAGCGCAAGGCAAGGAGACTCACCCGCGGGGAGATCGCGATCCGCTGGGCGAGCCTGACGGCGATGGCGCTGATCGCCGCGGGTACGCTCGCCGGCATATTGGCTCAGCGGATGGCGCGCCAAGCGGCCGAAGCGCCGTACTGGACCCTGGCCGGCCCGGCCTGCCCGACCCTGACTGCCGCCGCCGCCCGCGCCACGCCGGTGGGACCGTCGTTCGACTACGGCGACGTGGACTTCGCCCGCGCCTATGGCGACGTCAGCTGCACCCAGCGTCCCTATGCGGGCACGCTCGGCCTTGCCACCTATCCGGTGTGCGAGTTCACCAGCCCCGACGTGCTCAAGATCACCGTCGCCGGCAGGGCCGTCTATTTCCGCCCCGGGCCTGGCCAGCCCGCCACGGTCGCGGTGAAGCGCGGCGTGGCGAGCTGCGTCGAGGCCTCGAATTTCCGCTAAGCCGCGGCGCTAGACGCGCCGCCCCGCGCGCAGGGCCATAGACAGCAGGACCGCGGCGACCACGGCGCCCGACTTGACAGGCCGCCTCCGCCCCGCGCCATTGACGCCGTCAATTGCAGCGGAAGGCCATCATGGGCGCGTGGGTTCTGGGGATCGTCGGCGGATCGGGCCTGTATGAGATCGACGGCCTGGAAGACAAGCGATGGGTGGAGGTTCAGACGCCGTGGGGCGACCCGTCCGACGCCCTCCTTACCGGGACCCTGAACGGGGTGAAGCTGGTGTTTCTGCCCCGCCACGGACGCGGTCACCGCCTGTCGCCGACTGACCTGAACGCGCGCGCCAATATCCATGCGCTGAAGGCCCTGGGCTGCACCGACGTGCTGTCCCTCTCGGCGGTGGGCTCGCTGCGCGAGGATCTGCATCCGGGGACCTTCGTAGTGGTCGACCAGTTCATCGACCGCACCTTCGCCCGCGAGAAGAGCTTCTTCGGTCCGGGCCTGGTGGCCCACGTGTCCATGGCCCATCCGGTGTGCCCGCGCCTGTCGTCCCTGGCCGCCGAGGCCGGCCGCGCCGCCGGCGCGCGCGTGGTCGAGGGCGGGACCTATCTGGTCATGGAAGGGCCGCAGTTCTCCACCCGCGCCGAGAGCGATCTTTACCGGTCATGGGGCTGCGCCGTGATCGGCATGACCAACATGCCCGAGGCCAAGCTCGCCCGCGAAGCGGAGCTGCCTTACGCCTCAGTGTCGATGGTCACTGACTACGACTGCTGGCACGAGGAGGCCGGCCACGTCGACGTCAGCCAGATCATCGCCTGCCTGATGGACAACGCCGCCCGCGCCAAGGCCCTGATCGCCCATCTGGCCGGCGGCCTGAGCGGCCAGCGGCCCCCTTCGCCGATCGACACCGCGCTGAATGACGCCCTGATCACCGCCCCCCACGCGCGCGACCCCCTGATGATCGACAAGCTCAAGGTCGTGGCCGGACGGGCGCTGGGGGCCTGACCACCTAAGACTCCCCTCGTGCTGGGCGGCTATTGGCCTTAGGTTTCCGCGGTCCGGCGGGCGCGGAGACGATACCGATGTTGCTTCACCTATCCACCTGGCAGGAGATCGAGGCCCAGCTGAAGGTTTCCCGCGCCATCGTCATTCCGATCGGCTCCAACGAGCAGCATGGGCCGACCGGCCTGCTCGGCACCGATTTCCTGTGCCCCGAGATCATCGCCCACGAGGCCCAAACGCGGGCCGATATCCTGGTCGCGCCGACCTTCAACATCGGTATGGCCCAGCACCACCTGGGCTTTCCCGGCTCGATCTCGCTGCGCCCCACCACCTTCATCGCCGCCCTGACCGACTGGACGCGCTCGCTGGTCGGGCACGGGTTCGAGCGGCTGTATTTCCTCAACGGTCATGGCGGCAACGTCTCGACCATCGAGGCGGCCTTCGCCGAGATCTACGCCGCGGCCTCTTTCGACCGGCGCTTCGCCGGCTTCGCCCTGAAGCTGAAGAATTGGTGGGACCTGCCGGGCGTCATGCCCTTGGCCAACCGCCTGTTTCCCTCGGGCCACGGCAGCCACGCCACGCCGTCGGAAATCGCCGTGACCCAGTGGGCCTATCCGGACTGCATCAAGAGCGCCAATTACGCGCCCCAGATCGCCCCCACCGGGCCGATCCGCGAAGCCGCCGACTTCCGCGCCCGCTATCCGGACGGCCGCATGGGGTCGGACCCGGGCCAGGCCAGCCCGGACAAGGGCTTCCAGCTGGTCGATCTGGCCGCCCGCGAGCTGATCCGCGAGGTGGAGGCCTTCGGGCGCGAGGACTGGCCGGGGCGGGAGTAGAACGCCTCAGGACGTCCTGACCATTCCATCGGAGCCGACCTCGACCGGCCAGGGCGTCAGTCCCCGGTCGCACGGGCCGAACAGCACCGCGCCGTCGTCGATGCGGAACACTGCGCCATGGCCCGCGCACAGGATGCGGTCGCCCTCGCGCGTCAGGAAGCGGTCGCCGCCGCTGGACAGGGGCCAGCCGGCATGGGGGCAGCTGTCGACATAGCCGTGGACCCGCTCGCCCTGGCGCACAATGAAGCCGGCGAAGATCGCGTCGCCCACGCGGTAGTGAAAGCCCTTGGCCCCCGGATCGGCCAGTTCGGCCAACGGGCACAGCGTCTCGCCCGCGCCCGGCTGGGCCGGATTCTGGCCCGGATTCTGGGCCCGATCGAAGCTCATCCGCCCCAGGTTCCCATGGTGCGGGAAAAGCCCTTGATCTCGATCTGGCCGAACACCCCCTGTTGGCGGAACGGGTCGCCTTGCGAGAAGGCCTCGGCGCCCGCCTCGTCGGCGGCCTCGATCACGAACAGCGAGCCGCACATCAGGCCCTGGTCGTCGAGCAGCGGCCCGGCCAGCAGCACCTGCTCTCCCAGCGAGGCGAGATATTCGCGGTGCTTGGGGCGCAGTTCGGTGCGCAGGGGCAAGGCGCCCGGCTTGTCGTGGCAGACGACGGCGTAATGGGCCATGGGCTTTCCTCAGCTTTCGGATTTGAGCGGGCGCGCCAGCAGACCTTCGATCGCCTGATCGACGCTGATCTGACCGCCGAGCACGGCGGCCATGGCGGCGCAGATCGGCGTCTCAACCCCCAAGGCGCGGGCCAGGGCCAGGACCGCCGGCGCGCTGGCGACGCCCTCGGCCACCGAACGCTTACCTTCGAGCGCCTGGGCCAGGGTCTCTCCGCGCCCCAACGCAAGGCCCACGCTCATGTTGCGCGATTGGGGGCTGGAGCAGGTCAGGACCAGGTCGCCCAGGCCGCACAGCCCCGCCAAAGTCTCTGCCCGTGCGCCCTTGGCCACGGCCAGGCGGGTCAATTCGGCGAAGCCGCGCGTGATCAGGGCGGCGTGGGCGCTGCGGCCGAGCCCCTTGCCCTCGCTGACGCCGCAGGCGATCGCCAGCACGTTCTTGACCGCCCCGCCGATCTCGGCCCCGATCAGGTCGTCCGACCAGTAGGGCCGGAAGGTCGGCAGGGCGATCGCCTCGGCCAGGGCCTTGCCCAGGGCTGCGTCGGCGCAGGCCAAGGTGATGGCGGTGGGCAGGCCTCGCGCCACCTCTCCGGCGAAGCTCGGCCCCGAAAGCACCGCCGGGACCGCGTTAGGCAACACCTCGGCCAGCACCTCGGTCATCAGCTTGAGCGAGCCCTGCTCCACGCCCTTGGCGCACAGGATCACCGGCAGGCCGGGCCGGGCGAACCAGGCGAAGGTCTGCAGCGTGGCGCGCACATGCTGGGCAGGCGGCACGGCCAGCACCAGGTCGCACTCGGCCAGAGCCGCCAGGTCGCCCACCGCACGGATGCTGTCGGACAAGGCCACGCCGGGCAGGAACAGGGTGTTCTGATGCTCGGCGTTGACGCTCTCGCGCACCTCCGGCTCACGCGCCCACAGGGTCACCGCGCGGCCGGCGCGGGCGCACACCTCGGCCAGGGCCGTGCCCCAGGCCCCGGCGCCGATCACGCCCACGGTTTGAAACGCGCTCATGCCTTGGCTCCCTTGCGGCCGGGCAGATGGGTGGGATTGTCGCGCGCCGCCGCCTCGTCGAGCGGCCAGCGCGGCCGGGCCACGGCGTCCAGGCTGTCGGTCAGGCCCAGGGCCAGCCGCTCGGCGCCGGCCAGGGCGATCATCGCGGCGTTGTCGGTGCAGTAGTGCAGGGCCGGCGCGGCGAAGGAGAACCCCCGCGCCCGCGCCGTGGCTTCCAGCGCCGCGCGCACCGCCCTGTTGGCCGCCACTCCGCCGGCGACCACGAAGCGCAGGCCTGCGCCGCCCTGCGCCTGGGCGTAGAGCGCCATGGCCCGGTCGGTCCGTTCCGCCAGCTGGCGGGCGATGGCGTCCTGAACTGCGGCGGCCAGGTCGCGGCGCTGGTCGTCTGTGTCGATCCGTTCGGCCAGGCGCGCGGCGGCGGTCTTCAGGCCCGAAAACGAGAAGTCGCAGTCCTTGCGCCCGAGCAGGGCGCGCGGCAGGAGGAATCGCGACCCGTCGCCGCCCTCGGCCAGGCGCTCCAGCGCAGGGCCGCCGGGATAGCCCAGGCCCAGGGTCTTGGCGATCTTGTCGAACGCCTCGCCGGCGGCGTCGTCGATGGTCGAGCCTAACCGGCGGCAGGCGCCCACGCCCTCGACGGCGAGCAGCTGGCAGTGACCGCCCGAGACCAGCAGCAGCAGGAACGGATAGTCCACCGCCTCGGTCAGGCGCGCCGACACGGCGTGGCCTTCCAGGTGGTTGATCGCCATCAGGGGCAGGCCGCGCGCCAGGGCGATGGCCTTGCCCGCCGACAGCCCGACCATCACGCCGCCCACCAGACCCGGCCCCGCCGTGGCGGCCACCCCGTCGATCCGGCCGAAATCCAGCCCGGCCTCGGCCATGGCCTGGCCGATCACCCCCTCGATCTGCTCCACGTGCGAGCGGGCGGCGATCTCGGGCACCACCCCGCCGAACGGCGCATGCTCGGCGATCTGGCTCGACACCACCGAGGACAGCACCTCGGCCCGGCCGCCCGTCACCCGCACCACCGCCGCCGCCGTCTCGTCGCAACTGGTCTCGATGCCCAGAACGGTGAGGGCGGGGACGGTCGCGCTCGAAGGTGTGAGATCCGCCATGGGATTGCCGCTTGCGTCCGCGTCCTGTAGCCAAACGGCTTGATCAGCCTTCGAGGTAGCCCGGCCTTGGGGCGCTAGCAACCCCGCGCCCCTCCCGCCAAGGACGCCAGCATGTCCGACCCACTCGTCCGCATCGGTTCGCGCGCCTCGCGCCTGGCCCAGGCCCAGGCGCGCCAGATGCAGGCCGCCATCCTCGCCGCCCTGGGCGCGCCGCCGGACGAGGCCGAGCGCATCGCGCCGATCACCCTGTTCTCCACGGCCGGCGACCGCATTCTTGACCGACGCCTGCTCGAGATCGGCGGCAAGGGCCTGTTCACCGAGGAGATCGAGGCGGCGCTCAAGGAAGGGCGCATCGACTGCGCGGTCCATTCGCTCAAGGACATGCCGGCCGAGCCCAAGGAGGGCCTGGCCATCGCCGCCACGCCCGAGCGCGAGGATGTGCGCGACGCCTTCGTCAGCAACACCTACGCCCGCTTCGACGACCTACCGCACGGCGCGCGCCTGGGCACCGCCAGCCTGCGGCGCCAGACCCAGGCCCTGCACCGCCGGCCCGATCTGCAGATCGTGCTCCTGCGCGGCAACCTCGACACGCGGCTGGCCAAGCTCGACGGCGGCGAGGCCGACGCCATCGTCCTGGCCCACGCGGGCCTGCGGCGGCTGGGCCTCGGCGAACGGGTGCGCGAGCTGTTCGATCCGGCCGAGCGGCCCACCGCCCCCGGACAGGGCGCCCTGGCGGTCGAGACGCGCCAGGACGACGCCGAGGCGCCGTGGGCGCGCGCGCTCGATCATGCGCCGACCGCCCTGTGCATCGCCGCTGAGCGCGGCGCCCTGCAAGCGCTGGAAGGGTCGTGCCGCACCGCCATCGGGGCCTACGCCACCTTGAGCGAGGGAACCCTGCACCTGATCGTCGAGGCCTTGACGCCCGATGGGCGCGAACGCTTCCGCGCGGCCGACCGACTGGAGAACGCCGACAAGGCCGCCGCCGCCGCCCTCGGCCGCGCCCTCGGACATTTTGTCCAGGCCGAGGCGGGCGACCGCCTGCTGCTGCGGACGCCGGCTTGAGGGTCTGGGTCACCCGCGCCGAACCCGAGGCCCGGCGCACCGCCGAGGCCCTGGTCCGCGCCGGCCATGCCCCCATGGTCGAACCCCTGGTCCACATCCAGGCCCTGCCGGACGCCGGGGCGCGCCTGGCGCAAGCGCTGGCCGGCGCCGGCGCCCTGGCGTTCACCAGCCTGGCCGCGGTGCGCGCCTTCGACGCCCTGAGGCCCGGCGACCGCGACCTGCCGGTGTTCGCGGTCGGGGCCGCCACCGCCCAGGCGGCCCGCGATGCTGGCTTTCCGCAGGTGATCTCGGCCGACGGCGATGTCGCGGCCCTCGCGGCTGTCATCGCCGCCCATGCACCGAACGGGCCGGTGCTGCATCCGCGCGCGCGCGAACCCGCCGGAGATCTAATCGGCGATCTTGCGGCGCGAGGCGTTCCGGCGATCAGCTTGGCGATCTACCAGACCCTCCCCCAATCGCCGTCCGCCGCTTTCCTCGCGGGCCTCGACCAAGCCCCCCCGCACGCGGTGCTGATCCACTCGGGCAAGGCCGCCGCCGCCTTGGCGCACATTTTCGCCGACCGGCCTCGTCTGGCGGCGCAACTGGCGCTCGTGTCCATATCCGAGGCGGCCGCACAGCCCCTTTCGGCGTTCGCCTTCGCCCGCCGCGCCATCGCCGAGGCGCCGACCGAGGCGGACCTGCTGACGGCGCTCGACCGATGAGCGACGACGACGACCCGCCGCCGACCCTGCAGAAGGGCTTCCCTCTGGCCTTCTGGCTGTCGCTGGCCTTCTGCGCCCTGTGCGTGGCCGCCGGCGCCGCTGTCGCCTGGCTTGGGCCACACCTGCGATAGCCAACCTTGGCGCCGGGCGCGCGCTCGGTTAAACAGGCGCCCTCGCGCTCCGGCGCGTCCGGGGCCGCCTTAGCTCAGCCGGTAGAGCACCGCATTCGTAATGCGGGGGTCGCGTGTTCGAGTCACGCAGGCGGCACCATTTCCCTGAATGCAGTTCGGCGGCGTGGTCGGCGGGACGGACCCCTACCCCTTCACGTCCGGCATCTCCATGGGCGGGGGGCCGGGCTCCAGTTCGGGCGGCGCGGCCGGATCGGGCGGATCCGAGCCCGGCGCCGGGCCGATGGGGTCCTGCCCCGGTATGGAAACGGGATCGGGGGCGATTGGCGGCTCTTCGGTCATTGTGCGCTCCTGGTCGTGGGCCAACAGCGACGGCCTGTTCAGCGCGGACCGAAGTCGCGCGCCCAGGCGCCCGGGCCGTAGATGTCGTCGTACTTCAAAGGATGACGGCCCTAGTACGCCATGAAGGCGCCGGGGCTATATTGGGCGTCATAGGCGGCGCGGTCGGCTCCTTCAAAGGTTGTCCCGATGTCTGAGACAACGCCCCGGGGTCTCCCCAGTTTCCCGATCCGCTTGGTTCGGCCCGCCGACGCCTCGAGGGCGCGTTGAGATAACGCGCGTGGTAAATAGAGCTTAATATCGAACGCCGGCAAGCGCGCTATTTGGCGCAAAAAGCAGACCCAACGTGGTATAGTTTGCCCAATTGGCGGCATTGGGTAGGATAGATTTAACCTCTCCTGGTCTTTATTGTTAGCCAGATGGCTGATGATCTTAACAACTTGGTCACCCTGAGCTCAGGGAGCGGCGTGCCGACGGCGCCGGTGCGGCTGCGCGAGCTGCGCGGCAGCCGTCTGGCCGCCCAGCGTCCCGCCCAGCGGCGGCGCGGCGGCGACCGCACCTACCGCAGTTTGGCCTCGCTGGCGTCAACCGCCTCGACGTCGCGGGTGCTCAACCTGATCCAGATCCGGAACAGTTATGCCCACCTGGCGGAATACGCCGACTGGCCGATGTTCGTCAGCCCGACCCTGAACGATTCGATCATCGTGAAGCACCGACTTCGGTCTGACGAGCAGGACCTGTTCGACGACGCCCGTCAGGTCGCCACGAAGATCATCCTGCCCTTTTCCCGCTACGACCTGAGCCTGGGCGCTCAATCGATGTTTGTCGGCGCGCGCGGCTGGGCCGACTTCGTGGGCAACATCTCGGCCGACGTCCAGGCTTTCAACCACAACCGTGGGGTGCTCGAGGTCCTCGACCAACTGCCCTCGCTCGACCCGTTCCTGGTGCGCGAGGCCCTGAGGCTGGGCGGATTCCACATTGCGCCTTGCTACTTCGCCCTGTCCGAGGCGGACGCCGCGCGAATGTACGAGTTCGTCTCCGCGCAGATTCAGAAGCTTATCCGCATGGCCATAAACAACGGCCAGTACCACGAGGCCCGCGGAACGGCCCGCCTGGTCGATGCCCTGCTCTCTTCTGAGGTCGATGACCGGCTCGAGCCCCTGCGTGCGACTCTGGCGCTGGATCAGGACTCCTTCCAGGAGGGCATCTTCTGCTGGAAAGGCTTCCTCTATTACAAATGGGCCCTGGCCTCGATCTGCGACGACCTGGCCATAGTGATGGACGAGATCGATCGCCTGGCCTTGACCGGTCAGCGTGACCGGGAGGCCGAGCGCAGCGTGGTGGCCGCCCGCGAGCGCATCAAGCGGTCAGTGCAGGAGCACCAGCGCAGCTTGGCCACCATCCTGCGCTTCTACGACGACGCCTTCGACGACCTGACCCAGCACGGCCAGCCTTCGGCCTTTCGCGACTTTCTGCTGCGCGCGCCTTCGATGTTCGTTCGCCTGGGCGAGAAGACCGGCGGCATCGCCCACGTCAGCAGTTTCTGGCGCTACCGCTTCCCGGTCGGCGCGCCCCTGCGCGCCACGGTGCACGAGGCGGTCGAGCTGTTCTCCGACTTCGAGGACAGCGTGTGCGTTTACGACGCCGCCGGGGCGGGCGAGTCCTGGTCCAAAGACTGAGCACCCAGCCCGGGGGCCCAGCCCGTTAGCCCATACTCGCCTTGATCAGCGCCGCCCGTTCGTGATCCGCCAGGATGCGCCAGCGGCCCTCGGGCAGGCTCTCCAGCGCCAGGGGCCCGATCCGCACCCGCTGTAGATCGATCACGCGCAGATCGACCAGTTCGCACATGCGCCGGATCTGGCGGTTGCGCCCCTCGGTCAACACGATATCGAGCGTCTGGCCCGCCATGCGGCGAACCTGCGCGGGCTTGAGCTGTCGCCCGTCCAGCTCCAGGCCGTGGCGCAGCAACTCCAGGCGCGGCTCGGTGATTTCGCCCTCGACCCGCACCCGGTACTGCTTGTCGAGTCTCGAGTCAGGGCCAATCACTGCCTTGGCCAGCACCCCGTCCTGCGACAGCAGCAGTAGGCCGCGCGAGTCCATGTCCAGCCGGCCCAACGGCGCCAGGCCGCCGTCCAGGGCCGGAAATGGCGCCAGCGCGCCCCACTGGGTCTTGCGCGTGATCAGGCGCACGGCCGGGATCTGGCCGGGATCGGGCTGGGCGGAAACGATGCCCACCGGCTTGTTGATCACCGCGGTGAACCGGGTTCGGGCGTCCTCGCCGCCTTCCAGGGTCAGCACCTGGCCCGGCAGAATCTTGCGGCCCGCGTCGGTCACCACCTCGCCGTCGATGCGCACCTTGCCCTCGGCGATCAGGGTCTCGGCCTCGCGCCGCGAGCACACGCCCGATTGGGCCAGCCAGCGGTTGACCCGCTGGGGCTCGGCTTCGTCGTAGCGGCGCTCGAACTGCGGCATCCTATTTCCAGGCGTAGTTGAAGCTGATCGAGATACGCTCGGTCTTGGCCGTCGCGGCCGGCACCTCGTGCCGTAGCCAGCTCTCCCACAGGAACACCGTGCCCGCCTGCGGCGTCAGAGTGACAAAGGTCTTGAGCACGTCGGGCGCGTCGGGCGTGCGCGGCGGGGCCGCCATCATCCGCTCCAGCCGCGGGTCCTCCAGCTTCAGGCCCGCCGCGCCGTCGGGCACGGCGACATAGACGGTGCCGGAGATCACGCTGTGCGGATGGATATGGCCGCTGTGCCCGTGGCCGGGCTTGAGCACATTGACCCACAGGCTGTCCATCTTCAGCCGCCCGCGCGGGCCCAGATCGAACGCCAGCGAGCGCGAAAACGCCCCCACGTGCCGATCCAGCCGTCGGCGCAGATCGTCGAACACCGTCGCGCGCGAGGGCAGATCGCCCAGCGAGGCGTAGGAGGTGTAGCCGCCGTAACCCTGACGCTTGCACCAGGCCCGGCCGGCCGCGTCCTCGGCCGCCAGCATGCGGCACGCGGCTTCCAACTCGCCGTTGAAGGCGTCGAAGTCCTTCCCCTCGGCCAGGCTGGCCTCATAGATCGGGGTGGCGAACAGGCTGCGGATCACGCTCATGCCGGGGCCATACCACAGGCCGCGAAAAACGGCGCTTGACGATCAAAAGGTCGCCGCATATTAAACCAACACGTTATTTAACTTATTGGTTTATTTGTGACGCCCGATCCCCTGTCCCTCACCCTCGCCGCCCTGGCCGATCCCACGCGCCGGGCGATCCTGGCCCGACTGAGCCAGGGCGAGGCGACGGTGAGCGATCTGGCGGCGCCCTTCGATATGAGCCTGCCGGCGGTGTCCAAGCACCTGAAGGTGCTGGAAAAGGCCGGGTTGATCAGCCAGGGGCGACGCGCTCAGTGGCGGCCGTGCCGGCTGGAGGGCGCGCCGCTGCGCGAACTGGCCGACTGGATGGACTCCTATCGGCGGTTCTGGGACCAGAACCTCGACCGGCTCGACGGCTATCTTCAGGACCTGCAGAGGGGAAATCCCAATGGCGACCACCACTGACGCCGCCAAGTTGGAGCGCGCGATCACCCTTACGCGCCGCTTTGCCGCGCCCCGCGCGCTGGTGTTCCGCGCCCTGACCGATCCCGAGCACCTGATGCGTTGGTGGGGGCCGAACGGCTTCACCACGCCCGAATGCACGATCGATCTGCGCGTCGGCGGCGCGATGCGCATTGTGATGCAGGGCTTCGACGGCGGGCGCTTTCCCATGACGGCCGTGATCGACGCGCTCAACCCGCCTGAGCGCTTGGGCTACGCCTTCGAGGCCTACATCGACGCCGGCGGTCCGGCCGTGCGCGGGCACAATCTGATCGTCCTGTCCGAGGTCGACGGCCATACCGAGCTCAGGCTGATCGCTCGCGGCGAAGGCCTGCGGCCCGAAGCGGCCTTCATGCTGCAGGGCATGAAGCCCGGCTGGTCGCAAAGCCTGGAGCGTCTGGCCGCCTTGTTCGTCTAAATCCCGCCGCACCAGCGCCCAGAAACCGGATAAAGAGACATGTCATGAGCGACGCCGAAATCGCCTTTACCCTGTCCCGCCGCCTGGACGCCCCCCGCGACCTGGTGTTCAAGGTCCTGTCCGAGGCCGAGCACCTGGCGCGGTGGTGGGGTCCCGCCGGCTGGGAATGGGTGTCGGGCGACCTCGATTTCCGGCGCGGCGGCCGCTTCCACTATTGCATGCGCATTCCAGGCGCGCCGCCGATGTGGGGCCTGTTCCTGTACGAGGACATCGCCGCGCTCGAGCGCATCGTGTTCATCAACGGATTTTCCAACGCCGCGGGCGAGTTGACCCGTCATCCCATGGCGCCCACCTGGCCGCTTCAGGTGCGCAATGTCCTGACGCTGGAGCAGGCGGACGCCGGCGCGACCGTGCTGACGCTGCGCGGCGCGCCGCACGACGCCTCGCTGATCGAGCGCCAAACCTTCGCCGCGGGCTTCGACAGCCTGCGCCAGGGCTTCGGCGGAACTTTCGACCAGCTTGCGGTCTATCTGGGCCAGCTTGCGGCGCAAAGCGCCGGCTAAAGGAGATCGTCTGGATGGACCGCCGCCTGCTGCTCGGCCTGATCGGCGCGGGGCTCTGCGCCCCCGCCGCCCTGGCCTCTACGCCCGCCAACCTTAGCGCCGCGGACCAAGCCTCGATCGACGCCGCCAACGCCTATCTGCAGGGACTGGACGCCGCCAAGGGCCGGTTCGAGCAGACCAGCCCGCGCGGGGCGGTGTCGACCGGCGACCTTTATGTGCAGCGGCCGGGCAAGGCGCGCTTCGCCTACGATCCCCAGTTCGGCCTTCTGGTCGTGGCGGACGGCAAGTCGATCTCGGTCTACGACTCCCGCCTGAAGACCTTCGACAAGGCCCCGCTCAACGCCACGCCGCTTGGGATGCTGCTGTCGCACGAGGTGCGGCTGGATCGCGACGTCCAGATTCTGCGGGTCGATCACTACGCGGACTATTTCGCCCTGACCCTGCGCGACGCCACCGGCCGCGCTGACGGACGCATCGTCCTTTATTTCAATGCCGTGCCGGTCAGCCTGCGCGGCTGGACCGTGATCGACGCCCAGAACCGGCAGACCCAGGTGCGCCTGCTCGACCTGCACGCCGAACCGGTCGATCCCGACCTGTTCGTCCTACGCGATCCGCGCGTGATTCGCTGAGGCGACCCTCAGGGCCAAGCTTGTTGTGTGTCGTTTTGACAACACTCAAGCTATGACGATAATTCGATTGACTTTTTCGTTGTGCGTGTCATATTTAACACGTTGATGCGGGCGGGTCGCCCAAATCAGCTCCCGTGCCGGACTCTATCCCCTCCCGGCGGCGGTATGAGAGACGACTTATAACGCCCGGAAGGTACGCTTTCCGGGCGTTTTTTTATGGTCGGCGACATGCTCTAAGGGCGCATGCGTCTTCGAGTCTGCACCTGGAACGTCAACTCCGTCCGCCTGCGCGCCGAACAGGTCGCGCGCTTCGTCGCCGAACAGGCGCCCGATGTGCTGTGCCTGCAGGAGATCAAGTGCCGCGAGGCCGAGTTTCCCCTGGCCGCATTCGCCCAAGCGGGCCTGCCCCACATACGCATCGCCGGCCAGAAGGGCTGGCACGGGGTGGCGATCGCCTCGCGCCTGCCGATCGAGGACGCGCCGCCGCTCAACGTCTGCCGCGAGGGCCATGCCCGGGTGGTCGGCGCGATTGTGGCGGGCGTGGAGGTGCAGAACTTCTACATCCCCGCCGGCGGCGACGAACCCGACCGCGCGCTCAACGCCAAGTTCGACCACAAGCTCGACTTCTATGAAAAACTCACCGCGGAAATGGCGCGGCGCGACCCCAAGGCGCCGCTGATCCTGGCCGGCGACCTCAACGTGGCGCCCGGCGAGCACGACGTGTGGAATCACCGCTACATGTCCAAGGTTGTCAGCCACACCCCAATCGAGATCGAGGCCTTCGCCAAGCTGACAGCCTCGCTCGGCTTCATCGACATCGTGCGCGAGGCTATCCCCAGCCCGGACAAGCTGTTTTCGTGGTGGAGCTACCGCGCCGCCGATTTCCGCGCGTCCAACCGCGGTCTACGCCTGGACCACCTGTTGCTGTCGCCCGGCCTGCGCGAGGCGGCGATGCGCCAGGGCGCGGCCTCAGCCCGCGTGCACGACGACGTGCGCGCCTGGGAGCGTCCGTCCGATCACGCCCCGGTCAGCGCGGATCTGATCCTCTAGCCTTTCTGGGCCTCGCGCGCCTGACGGGCGAATTCGTTCAGGGCCTGGAAGGTGGACTCGAACCGGTGCTCGGCCTCGGCCGTGCGCAGGCCCTGGGCGCGCTGGACCGCGATCTCGCTCGGCGTGGGCTGCTCGGATAGGCGCGCCATGGCCTCGTCGGCGAAATCCTTAAGCGGCATATAGGCCTGGCGGCTCGACTGGCCGGGCGTCAGGTCGGTCTGCACCCCCGGCGGGGCCAGTTCGATCACCTCGACCTGGCCTTTGAGCGCCTCGCGCAGCGACACGGTATAGGAATGCATCGCCGCCTTGGTCGCGCAGTAGGTCGGCGCCGCCACCAGGGGCACGAAGGCCAGGCCGGAGGTGATGTTGATGATCGCACTGTCGGCCTGCGCCTTCAGGTGGTCGACGAAGCCGTCGATCAGGCGGATCGGCCCCAGAAGGTTGGTGCTGATGGTCTCCTCAGCGTCGGTCAGGTCGCGGGCGTGGTCGAGGTCCTCGAACCGCATCACGCCGGCGTTGTTGATCAGCACGTTGAGCTTGGGGTGGTTGGCCAGGACCGCTTCGATGAAGTCCTCGATCTGCGGTTTGCTATCGACGTCCAGCGCTATGGCCGACATGTCGGCGCGGCCCTCGCACGCTTTCTCCAGCGCCTCCAGCCGTCGTCCGGCCACGATCACCGTATTGCCCTGGTCGTGCAGCCGGTGCGCCAGCGCCTCGCCGATGCCCGACCCGCCGCCGGTGATCAGGATGGTGTTGCCGGTGGGCTTCATGCGACGGGACCTTAAGCGACTACGCGGGCCCTATACCTAGGACCGCGCGGGGAGATCGGAAGGGCGCGGCGCCGATTTCCTGCAAGCGTCAGGAAAAGACTTCAGGGCTTCAGCCGATACCCGCCGGCTTCGGTCAGCAGCAGCTTAGCGCTGGCCGGATCGGGTTCGATCTTCTGGCGCAGGCGGTAGACGTGGGTCTCCAGGGTGTGAGTGGTGACCCCGGCGTTATAGCCCCACACCTCGCTGAGCAGCTCGTCGCGCGGCACGGCGGTCTCGCCCCGGCGATAGAGGTACTTGAGAATGTTGGTCTCTTTTTCCGTCAGACGGATTTTCTTGCCCTTCTCGTCCATCAGGAGCTTGGCCGCCGGCCGGAATTCGTAGGGGCCCAGGTGGAACACCGCGTCTTCCGACTGCTCGTGGCTGCGCAGGTGAGCGCGGATGCGCGCCAAGAGCACCGCGAAGCGGAAGGGCTTGGTGACATAGTCGTTGGCGCCGGATTCCAGGCCGTTGATCGCGTCCTCGTCGGCCGCCGCCGCCGTCAGCATGATCACCGGGCAGGCCACGCCCGCCTGGCGCATGCGGCGGCACGCCTCGCGCCCGTCGATGTCGGGCAGGTCGACGTCGAGCAGCACCAGGTCGGGCCGAATCTCGATCGCCTTGGCCACGCCAGCCTCACCGCTGCCCGCCTCCACCGTGGCGAACTCGTCTTCGAACTGAAGCTGTTCGGCCAGAGCGCCGCGCAGGTCGGCGTCGTCGTCTACGATCAAAAGCGTCTTGTGTTGCGCCATACTTGGGACCATGCACCGCTGAAAGGGACCGCGCCAAGGCCTATCTATATAGGGAAAGCTATGATTTTCGCCGTCTTGCCGCACGGGATAATGCGCGCCGGAGCCTTAGAGGTTCCATGCGCCCTCGGCAAAGGCGGAGTCATTCCGGCGTCGGACAAGCGCGAAGGTGATGGCGCCAGCCCGATCGGCGTGTGGCCCCTGCGCCGTGTGCTGTACCGCGCCGACCGGGGGCCGAGACCCAGGACCGCCCTGCCAGTCCAGGCGATCCAGCCTGAGGACGGGTGGTGCGACGCCCCCGCCGACCCCCGCTACAACCAGCCTGTGACCCATCCCTACCCCGCCAGCGCCGAGCATCTGTGGCGGGAGGACGGCCTGTACGACCTGGTGGTGGTGCTGGGCCACAACGACGATCCGATCGTCCCCGGGCTGGGCTCGGCCATCTTCCTGCATCTGGCCAAGCCCGACTACGCCCCCACCGAAGGCTGCGTCGCCCTGGCGCGGTCCGATCTGGAGCGCCTGTTGGCGATAGCCCAGCCCGGAGACGCGTTGCGGATCGCGGCGCCCTGATCGCGGGGCTAGCGCGCGCCGAACAGGGCCGAACCCACCCGCACCGAGGTGGCGCCAAAGCGCACCGCGGTCTCGAAATCGGCGCTCATGCCCATCGACAAGGCGCCAAGACCATTGCGCCGGGCGATCTGGGCCAGGAGGGCGAAGTGCGGCGCGGGCGGCTCGGCCTCGGGCGGGATGCACATCAGTCCTTCAATCTTGAGGCCAAACGTTTGCCGACAGGCGGCGATGAAGGCGTCGGCCTCGGGCGGCCCCACCCCGGCCTTCTGCGGCTCCTCGCCGGTGTTGACCTGAATATAGAGGCGCGGCTGGCGGCCGGCGCGCTGGATTTCGTCGGCCAAGGTCCGCGCCAGGCGCTCGCGGTCAAGCGTCTCGATCACGTCGAACAGGCCGACTGCCTCGCGCGCCTTGTTGGTCTGCAGCGGTCCGATCAGACGCAGCTCCAGGCCCTCGCGCCGCTCGGCCCAGCGCTCCATGGCTTCCTGCACCCGGTTTTCGCCGAAGATTCGCTGGCCGGCCGCCAGCACGGGCGCGATGTGGTCCCAAGGTTGTTGCTTGGACACCGCCGTCAGGCTCACATCGGCCGGATCGCGCCCGGCCGCTTCGGCGGCGGCGGCGATGCGCGCCAGGATGTCGGCGCGGGCGGCGGCGGGATCGAAGGCGGGAGCGGTCATTGAGCGGTGATGCCGAGATTGGGGACGCCGAGCGCCTGTGGAGAACGGCGCGGACGCTAAGCCGCCTTGGCCCGCGCGCAAAGCCCTCGCACGGCGGCGTCCCTCGCCTGCCCCCGCTCCTGGCCCTGACCGACCCGGCGCGCACGCCCGATCCGCTGGCCCTGGCCTTGCGCCTGCCGCGCGGCGCGGGGCTGGTCTACCGGGCGTTCGGCGCGCCGGATGCGCCGCATGTGGCCCGCCGTTTGCTGGCCATCGCGCGGCGCCGCGGGCTTATCCTGCTGATCGGCGCGGGCGATCCGGTCCTGCCCGCCGCCGGCGTGCACCTGCCCGAACGCATGGTCGGCCCGGCGTGGCGCTTTCGCCGGCCTGGCCGGCTGGTCACCGCGGCGGCCCACAGTGCACGGGCGATCCGTCGGGCGCGCCTAGCCGGCTGCGACGCGGTGCTGGTGTCGGCGGTGTTCGAAAGCGCCAGCGCCTCGGCGGGCAAGCCGATGGGCCCCGTGCGCTTCGCCGCCCTGGTGCGCGGCGCGGGTCTGCCGGTCTACGCCCTCGGCGGGGTCAACGCGCGCACAGCGCGGCGCCTACTGGGGTCGGTCGCGGCGGGATTGGCGGTGGTGGAGGCGCTCGCGGCGCCGCGCCAGCCTCAAAGCCTTAAGGCCTAGAACTTGAAAGCGGTCTCAAGGTGCACCCGCGGCACATTGGTCGGCACGCCGGGCGGGGTCTGCGGGTTGGTCTGGTTCGGATTGGCCGTGGTCAGCGCCTGATCGCGCACGGCCACGCCGCCGCCGATGCTGAGCGAAGGGGTCACCTTGAAGTAGGCGCCAGCCTGCACGTCCTGCCACGCACCGTTGCGGCCGGGGGCCTGGTCGACGTCGAACTTCAGGCCCCAGCGGCTCTTGCCCGCGTCCCATTGGAACGACTTGTGCAGCGGCTGCGGGCCCCACAGGTTGCGGTCGGTCAGGGTCACGCCCTGCTGCTGCTCGAGCTTGACTTCCTGGGCATGGGCCGTCGTCGCCACGGCTCCAAATAGAGCCAGCGCCGAAATAGCCGCGATGAGAGCCCTGCCCGTCATCTGCCCAAAACGCCCTGTTAAACCCCTTGTTGCGCCCGTTGTTATTCCAGCGCCCACATATGTGGAAGATCGATTAAAGTCCGAGGCGTGTAGAGGTCAATGCCCCTGGCGGGGCGCCGGGCCAAAATCGCGCTTTCCCCTACGCCTGTGGCTATAAGGCCACGCGATTCCTCTTTTGAGGACGGCGCCGCATGCTATAGAGCCCCTTCCGGCCGGGGCGGCGCGGCGCGCATCACGCGATCGGCGGTCTTATGCGCGCAGGAAATAACGAGCGGAGCGAGCGAATATGGCTTTGGTGCGCAGATCGATGGCGGCGATTGCGGCGCTGGGCCTCTTGTCCCTGGGCGCCTGCTTCGGGGGAGGGCCCAAGAGCGGCGTTCAGCCCTACACGCAAGAGGGCGGGTTCCATCCGTTCGGCATCGGCAAGACCCAGGTCCAGCCCGACGATCCCAAGGCCGCCATCGGCGTGAACGCCTATCTGTGGCGCGCCACCCTAGACACCCTGGCGTTCATGCCCCTGACTTCGGCCGATCCCTACGGCGGCGTGGTGATCACCGACTGGTACGCCAATCCGGAAAAGCCCGACGAGCGGTTCAAGGCCACGGTCTACATCCTCGACTCGCGGCTGCGCGCCGACGGCCTGAACGTGACCGTGTTCAAGCAGGTGCGCGATCCGGCGACCAACGGCTGGAAGGACAGCCCCACGGCCGCCCAGACCGAGACCGACATCGAGAACGCGATCCTGACCCGGGCGCGCCAGCTGCGCCTGTCCAACATCCGTTAAACCGTCCGACCCCTGAACAGCCCGCAAAGGGCTTCTCGCCCGTATGGCCCGTTACAACCCCAAGGAAGTGGAGCCCCGGCAGCGCGCCGCCTGGGACGCCGTCGACGCTTTCGCCGCCGGACCGCCGGACGATCCGCGCCCGCGCTACTACGTGCTGGAGATGTTCCCCTATCCGTCGGGGCGCATCCACATGGGCCACGTGCGCAACTACGCCCTGGGCGACGTGATCGCCCGCTACAAGCGCGCGCGGGGCTTCAATGTTCTGCATCCGATGGGCTGGGACGCCTTCGGCATGCCGGCGGAGAACGCGGCCATGGAGCGCGGCGTCCATCCCAAGGGCTGGACCTACGACAACATCGCCAACATGCGCGCCGAGTTGAAGCGTCTGGGTCTGTCGATCGATTGGTCGCGCGAGTTGGCCACCTGCGATCCGGCCTACTATGGCCAGCAGCAGCGCTGGTTCCTGAAGCTGTGGAAGCGCGGCCTAGTCTATCGCAAGGAAGGCGTGGTCAACTGGGATCCGGTCGATAACACCGTCCTGGCCAACGAGCAGGTGATCGACGGCCGCGGCTGGCGCTCGGGCGCGGTGGTCGAGAAGCGCAAGCTGACGCAGTGGTTCCTGCGCATCACCGACTACGCCGACGACTTGATCGAGGGGCTCAAGACCCTTGAGCGCTGGCCGGAAAAGGTCCGGCTGATGCAGGAGAACTGGATCGGCCGATCCAAAGGCCTGCGCTTCCGCTTCGCCTTCGCCGGCTACACCCCGACCGGGTTCGCCGACGGCCTGGAGGTCTACACCACCCGGCCCGACACCCTGTTCGGGGCCAGCTTCGTGGCCATCGCGCCCGATCATCCCCTGGCCGAGCGCGTGGCCGCCTATCACCGCGACGCGGCCGCCTTCATCGCCGAATGCCGCAAGGGCGGCACGACCGAGGCCGACATCGAGACCGGCGAGAAGCTGGGCTTCGACACCGGCCTGTGGGTTCAGCACCCGTTCGATCCGCAGTGGCGGCTCAAGGTGTGGATCGCCAATTTCGTGCTGATGGACTACGGCACGGGCGCGATCTTCGCCTGCCCCGCCCATGACCAGCGCGACCTGGATTTCGCCCGCAAGTACGGACTTCCGGTGCGGCCGGTGGTGCTGCCCCCCGGGGCGGATCCCGAGACCTTCGCCGTCGGCGAGGAGGCCTATACCGGCCCCGGGACCATCTTCAAATCGGGCTTCCTCGACGGGCTGGACGTTGAAAGCGCCAAGGCCGCGGCGATCGAGCGCATCGAGGCCCAGGACCAGGGCCGGGGCGCGACGGTCTACCGCCTGCGCGACTGGGGCGTGTCTCGCCAGCGCTACTGGGGCTGCCCCATTCCGGTGATCCACTGCGCCGCGTGCGGCCCGCAGCCGGCGCCTGACGATCAATTGCCCGTGGTGCTGCCCGACGACGTCACCTTCGACCGGCCCGGCAATCCCCTGCTGCGCCATCCGACTTGGCGCCACGTCGCCTGTCCGGCCTGCGGCGGCCCGGCCGAGCGCGAGACCGATACGCTGGACACCTTCGTCGACAGCTCGTGGTACTTCGCCCGCTTTACCGACCCCAAGGCCGTCGAGCCGATCGACAAGACCGCCGCCGACGCCTGGCTGCCGGTCGACCAGTATGTCGGCGGCATCGAGCACGCGGTGTTGCACCTGCTCTACGCCCGCTTCATCACCCGCGCCCTCAAGGACGAGGGGTTGATGTCGGTGGCCGAGCCCTTCGCCGGGCTGTTCACCCAGGGCATGGTCACGCATGAGACCTATCGCACCACCGACGCGGCCGAACGCTGGCTGTCGCCGGCGGACATCGAAACGCGCGACGGCGTGCTGGTCGAGGCGCAGACCGGCGTCCCGGTCACGGTCGGGGGCATCGAAAAGATGTCCAAGTCCAAGAAGAACACCGTGGCCCCGGAGGACATCTTCGACGCCTACGGGGTGGACGCCGCGCGGCTGTTCGTGATGAGCGACTCCCCGCCCGACCGCGACGTGCAGTGGACCGCGGGCGGGGTCGAAGGCGCCTGGCGCTTCGTGCACCGGGTGTGGAACGAATTCGACACCCAGCCTGAAGGCGTCGACATAGCCGTCGACATGGCCGGCGACGAACGCGCCAAGGCCCTGCGCCAGGCCACGCACCGCCTGATCAAGAGCGTGACCGACAGCATCGAAAGCTTCCGCTTCAACACCGGCATCGCGCGCCTCTACGAATTCCTCAATGTTCTCAAGGGCGCCCCGGTCGCCGGGGCCAGCCCCGCCGTGCTCGCGGCCCGCGCCGAGGCCCTTCAGGCCCTGGCCCGGCTGATCGCGCCCTTCACCCCGCACCTGGCCGAGGAAGCCTGGACGCGCCTGGGTCACGAAGGGTTGGTGGTGCAGACGCCGTGGCCGACCTACGATCCGGCCCTGGCCGCCGAGGACGAGGTGGTGTTGCCGGTGCAGGTCAACGGCAAGCGCCGCTGGGAGATCCGCGTGGCCGCCGGGCTGGAACCCGCCGAAGTGGAAAAGATCGTGCTGGGCGACGAAGAGGTGACGCGGCGACTGGATGGCCTTAGCGTGCGCAAGGTGATCGTGGTCAAGGACCGCATCGTCAACATCGTGGCGGGATGAACCTTCGGATCAGCCAGTTTTGCGGGATCGGCGTGGGACTGGCCCTGGCGGCCAGCCTCGGCGGCTGCGGGTTCACCCCCTTGTACGCCACGCCCGGCGTCACGCCTCAGCTCGCCGCCATCCAGGTGATCCGTCCGGACGGCCGCGCCGGCTTCATGGTCGGCCAGTCGCTGGAGGACGAGCTGGGTCACGATCAGGCCTTGCCCACCCGTTACAAGCTGAACGTAGTGCTGCACGAGACCCGCGTGCCGCGCGGGATCGACATCAACAACGAAGCCTCGCGCTACGAGATGGACGTGGTGGCCAACTACAGCCTGCGCGATATCAAGTCGGGGGCCGAGGTCACCAAGGGCATCGTCTCGGTCAACGCCACCTACGACGCCGCCAGCCAGCCCTACGCCAGTCTGTCGGGCGAGTTGGACGGCGAACGGCGCGCGGCCGAGGCGGCGGCCCAGCGCATCCGCCTGGAGCTGGCCACCTATTTCGCCAGCCCTCACCCGGTGGGCACGGTCACGCCCGCCGACGCGGCCACCTTCGCCACCTATTCGGATCTCTACGCCGCGCAGCCGATCCAGACGCCCCGCCAACGGGCGATGAGCGCCGAGCAGCCGGGCGCGGGCGATATTCCCGACCCCTACGCGACGCCGGGGTCGGCCCCGGGCTCTGCGCCATAAGCCATTGATTTGACGCCGTGATCCTCAGCAAGCGGCCGGATATCGAACGGTTCCTCGCCGCGCCGCCGGCCGAAGCGCGCGCCGCCGTGATCTATGGCCGCGACCGGGCGATCGTGCGCGAGCGGGCCGACCAGCTGGCCGGCAAGATCGCGGCGCGGCCGGACGACCCCTTCGATGTGGCGCTGGTGTCGGAGGGCGACGTCGACGCCGGGCCTTCGCGCCTGTTCGATGAATTGGCCGCTCTGTCGATGATGGGCGGGCGCCGCCTCGTGCGCCTGCGGCTTGACGACAAGGCCTCGGTCGACAAGGCCGCGGCCGAGGCGCTCAAGGCGCATCTGGCGGGCGAGCTCAATCCGGAGGCCTTCTTCCTGGTCGAGGCCGGCGCGCTGGGCCGCGACTCGGGCCTGCGCAAGGCGGGGGAGGGCGACAAGGCCGGCTTGGCGGTGGTCATACCCTGCTACGAGGACGAGACGGGCGATGTGGCCCGCCTGGTCCGCGAAGGCCTGGCCAAGGACAAGGTAGGCCTGACCAACGAGGCCTTGGACCTGTTCGTGCGCCGGCTGCCGCATGAGCGCGGCGTAGCCCGGCGCGAGATCGAGCGGCTGGCGCTTTATCTCGGACCCGGCAGCGGCGCGACCGCCGGTCCGGCCGACCTCGAGGACTTTCTGGGCGTTGAGCCGGAGGCGTCCTTGGCCGACGCCGCCGCCGACGCCTTTGGCGGACGCCTGGCCGCCGCCCAGGCCGGTCTGCGCCGCGCCGCCGCCGAGGGCGAGAGCGGCCCGGCCGCCGTGCGCGCGATGGGCCTGCACCTTGGACGGCTGCGACGGACCCTGACCCTGGTCAAATCGGGCGCGGGGCTGCAGGAAGCGGCCAAGGCCTCCGGCGTATTCTGGAAAAACGAGCGGGAGTTCCTGCGCCAGGCCAAGGCATGGAGCCTGGCCCTGCTGGACGAGGTTCAGAGCGCCATTCTTGATGCCGATCGCGCGTGCAAGACCGCCGGCAGCCCCGATCGCCTGATCGCCGAGCGTCTGGCCCTGACCATCGCCGGCCGCGCGCGGCGGCTGGGGCTCTAGTCGGCCCATCATGAAGCAGACCCAGGGGATCGCGGCGCCGGTCCTTGCGATCGTTTTGGGCATGGTCTCGATCCAGGTCGGGGCGGCGATCGCGCAGGGGCTGTTCGTCAAGGTCGGGCCGGCCGGCGCTGTCGCCCTGCGCACGGGCCTCGCCGCCCTCATCCTCTTTGCGGTCAACCGGCCGTCGCCCCGACTGGACCGGGCGGCCCTTCTGGCTGTGGCGCCGTATGGCGCGGCGCTGGGCCTGATGAACCTGTTGTTCTTCGCGGCCCTGCAACGCATCCCCCAAGGGGTCGCGGTCGCCGCCGAGTTCACCGGCCCGCTAATACTGGCCGGGGCGTCGGGCCGCAGCTGGCGGGATCTGATCTGGCTCGTCCTCGCCGCAGCGGGCGTGGCCTTGCTCGCGCCGATCGGGCAGGGCGGGGCCGCCGATCCGGTCGGCCTGTTGTTCGCCCTCGCCGCCGGCGGCTGTTGGGCGGCCTATATCCAATTCGGCCAGAGGGCCAGCCGCCTGGGCGCAGGCGCCGCGACCACATGGGGCATGGCCCTGGCCGCGCTCCTCGCCATGCCTTTTGGCGTCGCTCAAGCCGGGACGCGCCTGGTCGATCTGGCCGTCCTGCCCGCAGCGCTCGCCGTGGCCGTGCTGTCCAGCGCCTTGCCCTATTCGCTGGAGATGTACGGTCTGGCGCGGCTGCCCAAGGTGACCTTCTCCACCTTGATGAGTCTGGAGCCGGCGATCGCCGCCGCCGCCGGCGCCCTGTTCCTGCGTCAAAACCTGACGGCGCGCCAAGCGCTCGCCATCGGCTGCGTGATGGTCGCGTCGCTCGGCGCCGGGCTCACGTTCGCCCACCGCCAGACGCGCGGCGACCTGCCCCCGACGTTCGGCCTTGATTGATCAAACGCCGAGCCCGGCTGTCGCGCGCTTAGCCCTATAGGGATAGGGCCTCGGCGTCCAAATTCGCCACAGGGCCGATTTTGTCGACGGACCGTTGATTTTATTGAGACTTTAGTTCGATCAGCTGCGGCTTAGACGCCGGCAGATGTCGTCGAGCTGTTCGAGGGTCGTGTAGCGCACGCGCACCTCGCCCGCGCCGCCCTTGTCGAGGATCGACACGTCCAGGCCGATCAGCTCAGCCAGGTCGTTCTCCAAGGCGGCGGTGTCGGCGTCCTTGACCGGCGCGGGGGGCGGGGCGGGGCGGGGTCGGCCGTCGCCGCCGGCGGCCTGGCGGCCGAGGGCCTCGGCCGCGCGCACCGACAGACCGCCCTCGATCACCTGGCGCGCCAGGGCGGCCGGGTCGGCGGCGGTGGCCAGGGCGCGGGCGTGACCCGCGGTCAGGCGGCCATGCAGCAGATGCTCTTGCACCTCGGCGGGCAGGCCAAGCAGGCGCAGGGTGTTGGCCACGTGCGGACGGCTCTTGCCCACCACTTCGGCCACCTCGTCCTGGGTATGGCCGTACTGGTCGATCAGGGCGCGGTAGGCGAGGGCCTCTTCCACCGGATTGAGATCGGCGCGCTGCACGTTCTCGATGATGGCGATCTGCAGCACCTCGGAATCGTCCAGGCGCCGCACCACGACCGGCAGTTCGCGCAGGCCCGCGCGCTGGGCCGCGCGCCAGCGACGCTCGCCCGCCACGATCTCGTAGTCGCCCGCCGCGCGCGGCGAGGGGCGCACCAAAAGGGGCTGGATCACGCCCTTGGTTCGCAGCGAGCGCGACAGCTCTTCCAGTTCGGTCTCGCCGAAGGTCTTGCGCGGCTGGGCCGGATTGGGATGCAGCAGCTCGATCGGAACCATGAAGGCGGCCCCTTCGGACGCGACCGCGCCCGGCCCGGCGCGCGAGGCGGCCTGGTCTTCGCTCACCGCGTCGGCCTGTTCGCCCAGCAGGGCCGAAAGCCCCCGGCCCAATCCGCGCCTGCCTTCAGCAGCCATATGTATGTCCTTTGGGAGTTGAGACTCAGGCGGCCTGGCGGCGCGCGCGCTCGCGCCCGACCAGTTCGCGAGCCAGTTTCAGATAGGCTTGGCTGCCAGCGCACTTCAGATCGTAGATCAGCACTGGCTTGCCGAACGACGGCGCTTCGGACACGCGCACGTTGCGCGGTATGACCGTGTCATACACCTTGTCGCCGAAATGGCCGCGCACGTCGGACGCCACCTGTTCGGACAAGGCGTTGCGGCGATCGTACATGGTCAGGACCACGCCCTGGATTTCCAGCTTCGGGTTCAGGCTGCTGCGCACCAGTTCGACCGTGCGCATCAGCTGGGTCAGGCCCTCCAGGGCGAAGAACTCGCATTGCAACGGCACCAGGACCGCGTCGGCGGCCGACATGGCGTTGACCGTCAGGAGGTTGAGCGACGGCGGGCAGTCGATCAGTACATAGGTGAAGCGCTCGTGGCCCGTCTCGGTGCGCAGCAGCGCGAGGGCGTCGCGTAGGCGGAACGAGCGGCCGGCGGCCTGGCCCAGTTCCAACTCGATGCCCGACAGGTCGGCGTCGGCCGGTACAAGGCTGAGACCGGGCAGGGCGGTCGGCAGGATCGCCTCGCGGATCGGCGCCTCGCCCATCAGCACGTCATAGACCGTGGTCGAGCGGCGCTGGCGCGGCACGCCCAGGCCGGTGGAGGCGTTGCCCTGAGGATCGAGGTCGAGGATCAGCACCCGCTCACCGATCGCCGCCAGGGCCGTAGCCAAGTTGATCGCCGTGGTGGTCTTGCCCACGCCGCCCTTCTGGTTGGAAATCGACAGGACGCGCAACGGCTGGTCAGACTTTGCGGACACGTTTGAGCCCCTTCACCTGCAAGATCCGGCCGTCCGGATGGCTGAGGCTGGCCGTCAAAAACGCCTCAAATTTCCAATATTTAGTAGCTTCAGTCAACTCGGACCCAACATCTTGGCCCTTTAGAAACAGACCCGTCGCCCCCTTGGCCAAGTATGGCCTGGCATACTCCAAAAGCTTGACCAGCGGCGCCACCGCACGGGCGGTGACCACCTCAACCGCCAGCCCCAAGTTCTCGGCCCGGGCGTTGTGCACCGTGGCCGGCAGGCCCAGGCGCTCGACCGCGGCCGACAGGAAGCGACAGCGCTTGGCCATGCTCTCCACCAGATGCACCCGCGCTCCAGGTTTATCCTTCAAAAGGATGGCCAGGACCAGACCTGGAAATCCGGCGCCGGCGCCCAAATCGGCCCAGGTCAAAGCCTCGGGCGCCACAGATAGCAGTTGCCCGCTATCGAGCACATGACGCGACCAAAACGACTCCATCGCCGAGGGGCCGACCAGATTCATGCTGGCGTTCCACTCGCCGAGCAGGAGGCGGAACGCCTCCAGATCGGCCATCTGGACGTCGGTGGCGCCGAGCGCGCTTTGCACTTCGGCGACGGACAGGGGCTCGGACATCGTGTCAGGCGGCGCGCGAGCCGGCGCGGCGGACGTGGGCAAGCAGGGCGGTGAGGGCCCCAGGCGTGACGCCTTCGATGCGAGAAGCCTGGCCGAGGGTCTGGGGGCGCACGCGGGACAGCTTCTCGCGCGCCTCGTTAGACAGCCCTGGAACGGCCGCGTAGTCGAGCTCCGGCGGCAGGTTCAGCGCCTCGTCCTTGCGGAAGGCGTCAGCTTCGGCGGCCTGACGATCGAGATAGCCAGCGTAGGCGGCGTCGACTTCGATCTGTTCACGCGCGCTGGCGGGCCAATCGGCGATCTCGGGCCACACGCGCGCCAGTTCGGGCCATCCGATTTCCGGGTAGGCCAGGAGCTGCGTCAGGTCGCGCCGCACGCCGTCGGCATTGACCCGCAGCCCAGCCTTGGCGGCCTCAGCCGGCGTCAGGGTCAGGCTACGCGCCCGCGCCCGCGCCTGATCGAGCGCGGTCTGTTTCACGTGGAACGCCTGGGCGCGCTCTGATCCAACAACGCTGAGCGCAATCCCCACATCGGTTAGGCGCAGATCGGCGTTATCGGCGCGCAGGGTCAGCCGGAACTCGGCCCGGCTGGTGAACATGCGATAGGGTTCGCTGACCCCGCGCGTGATCAGATCGTCGATCATCACCCCGATATAGGCCTCATCGCGGCGGAACACGGCCGGCTCAGCGCCCGAGGCGGCCCGTGCGGCATTGAGGCCTGCCACCAGACCTTGGGCCGCAGCCTCCTCATAGCCGGTGGTGCCGTTGATCTGGCCGGCCAGATAAAGCCCCGCCAGGCGCTTGGCCTCAAGCGACGCGGTCAACTCGCGCGGATCGACGTAGTCGTATTCGATGGCGTAGCCGAAGCGCCTGACCCGAACGGCCTCCAGGCCGGGGATAGTGCGCAGGAACAGCGCCTGCGTTTCCTCCGAAACCGAGGTCGAGATGCCATTGGGATAGACGGTGTCGTCATCCAGGCCCTCAGGCTCCAGGAAGATCTGGTGGCTGGTCTTGTCGGCGAAGCGGACCACCTTGTCCTCGATCGAGGGGCAATAACGCGGCCCGACACCCGTAACCCGCCCGCCATAGACCGCGGATTCCCCCAGACGCTCGGCGATGATCCGGTGAGTTTCGGCGGTGGTGTAGGTGATGCCGCAGGCGATCTGCGGCGTCGTGATTGCGGTGGTCAGGAACGAGAACGGCGTGGCAGGATCGTCGCCCGGCTGAGATTCCAGGCGGTCCCAGGCGATGGTCGAGCCGTCCAGCCGCGCGGGCGTGCCGGTCTTCAGCCGCCCCATCTTCAGGCCCAGGCCATAGAGCCTGTCCGCCAAGCCAATCGAGGGGGCTTCGCCCACGCGTCCGGCGGGGGTGCGCGTGTCGCCGAGGTGAATCACGCCCTTGAGGAAGGTGCCTGTGGTCAGAACCACCGCGCCCGCCGGATACAAGCGGCCGCTAGCGCCCACGACCCCGGTCACGCGGCCATCGGCCACCTCCAGATCCTCGGCGCCATCCGCGGCGATGTCGAGGCCCGGCTGGGCGGCGAGGGCGGTCTGCATCGCTTGGCGATAAAGCTTGCGGTCGATCTGGGCGCGGGGCCCGCGCACAGCCGGACCTTTAGACCGGTTCAACAGGCGGAACTGGATGCCGGCCTGGTCGGCCATACGACCCATCAAACCGTCCAGGGCGTCGATCTCCCGCACTAGATGGCCCTTGCCCAGGCCGCCGATGGCGGGATTGCAAGACATCTCGCCGATGGTGTCGGTACGATGAGTGAGCAGCAGGGTGCGCGCGCCGAAACGCGCGGCGGCCGCAGCCGCTTCGCAGCCAGCGTGACCGCCGCCGATCACGATCACGTCCCAGGAGTCGGCCTTGGCCATAGGGTCCCGCCACAACGCAAACGCCCCCGAACGAGCGGGGGCGGGAAGGTGACGCCTTATAGCGGATCGTGACCGCCCGGTCGAGGCCGCCGGGGCGGTCGGCGTTTCACGTGAAATAGGTCACTTGCCGATGCAGAAGCTGGAAAAAACCTCGTCGAGCACCTGCTCGGGATCGATACGCCCCGCGATACGCCCGAGCGCCAGAGCCGCCTGACGCAAATCCTCCGCCGCCAACTCGGGCGAGCGCTTGAGCGCATCAAGCGCCCGATGCAGCGCGCGGCTGGCCTCCGTCAGGCTACGCCGGTGGCGCAGGCGGGTCACGGCGGGAAAATCACCCCCGCCGAGAGCCATGACCTTGTGGGTCAATGCGGCCCGAAGAGGCTCGACTCCCGTCTCGGTCAGGGCGCTGGCGGCCACCGCTTCCAGTCCACGTCGGTCGGTCGAAGCCCGCGCCGCCTCGGCCGCGGGGCCGGCCCGCCGATCGGACTTGTTCAGCACCAGGATGTCGCCCGCGCGCAACAGCTCGGCGGCGTCAAAACCCGCCTTCGGACCGGACGCGTCGACCACCCACAACCTCAGATCCGCCGCGTCAGCCCAGGCGCGGGCCCGGCGCACGCCTTCCTGTTCGATGGGGTCATCGGTCTCGCGGATGCCCGCCATGTCGGCATAAAGCACCTTGAAACCCTCGATCACCGCCGGAAGCTCGATCACGTCGCGCGTGGTGCCGGGCCGGTCGGTCACGATGGCCGCCTCGCGTCCCGCCAGCCGGTTGAGCAGGCTCGACTTGCCCGCGTTCGGGGCCCCGACCAGGGCGATCCGGTAGCCTTCGCGTACGCGCTGTCCACGCCCATCGTCGGCCAGGGCGGCTTCCAGGTCGTGGACCAGGGCGGCGATCCGGCCGCCGACTTCGGCCTCCAGCGCGTCGGGCAGATCCTCGTCGGGAAAATCGACCGCCGCTTCGAGCCGGGCCAGGGCGCCGATGAGACGCTCACGCCAGGCCTGGTAGCGGGCGGACAATTCCCCATCGAGTTGGCCGAGCGCCTGGCGGCGCTGGCTATCTGTCTCCGCATCGACCAGATCGGCGATGGCTTCGGCCTGGGTCAGGTCAAGACGGCCGTTCTGGAACGCACGCCTGGCGAACTCGCCCGGCTCGGCCAGCCGCAGGCCAAGCTCGACCAGGGCGGCGCTGACCGCCTCGACACTGGCGCGGCCGCCGTGCAGGTGAAGTTCCGCGCTGTCCTCGCCTGTGAAACTGGCCGGACCGGGCAGCCACAGCACCATGGCCTCATCGAGGGTCTCGGCGCCGCGTCGAAGCCGGCGGACCGACGCCCTGCGGGGTTCTGGCGTAGGGGCGGCCAAGGCCGCGAGCGCCTGCTGGCTGACCGGCCCCGACAGCCGCACCACCGCCACAGCCGCGCGCCCGGGGGCGGTGGCCAGGGCGAAGATCGTCTCGGTCATGTCAGCTCTTGCCGCTCGCCGCGAGCATCATGCGCATGAACTGCTCCTGGGCTGCGCCGCCGAAGCTCATCCAGCTGCGCATCAGTTCTTCCGGTTGGAGCATCGCAATATTGGCGTCCATGCGGTTCTTCATCTCGCCCACAAGGTGGTCGTTGAGCGGGGTGACGTCCGGGAGGCCGAAGAAGCTACGCGCCTCCAGCGGCGTGCAATCCACTTCGATCGTGACCTTCATGCCTCATCCTTACCACGTGAAACGCCATGCGACGCCGATCGAGCATCGCCGCAGCCGGGCCAAGGTTCAACGCCTATCTCTGTGTCCACACGCCGGCGAGGGCAGAATTCCTGGGCGGTCCAGCGCCGCCTTGATAGATAGCGGTCAACCGGACCTGGAGATGTGCTCATGCTGACGATCGAAGTTCACGCTCACGGCGGCCCAGAGGTGTTGCAACCGGTCGACCGCCCGATCCCTGAGCCGGGGCCCGGCGAAATCCTCATCCGCCAGACCGCCATCGGCCTGAATTTCATCGACACCTATTTCCGCAGCGGCCTCTATCCGGCTCCCCTGCCATTCGTGCCGGGCGGAGAGGGGGCCGGCGTGGTCGAAGCGGTCGGCGAGGGCGTGACCCGCTTCAAGGTCGGTGACCGCGCGGCCTATTCCGGCGGCCTCGGCGGCTATGCCGCAGCGCGCGTCTACAAAGCCGACAGGGCGGTGCGCACGCCGGACGACATCAGCGACGAGGTCGCCGCCGCGGTGATGCTCAAGGGCATGACCGCCGAGTACCTCGTGCGTCAGTGCTTCAAGGTTCAGTCGGGCCAGACGGTGCTGGTCCAGGCCGCCGCTGGCGGGGCGGGGGGCTATGTCGTGCAGTGGGCCAAGGCGCTCGGGGCGCGGGTGATCGGCACAGCGGGCTCGCCGGAAAAAGCCGCCCTGGCCCGCCAGTTCGGCGCGGACGAAGTAATCCTCTATCGAGACGAAGACATCGTGGCCAAGGTGAAGGCCTTGACCGCTGGAGAAGGCGTGAACGTGGCTTACGACTCGGTGGGCAAGGATACGATCGACGCCTCGCTGGCCAGCCTCAAGCGACGGGGATGGCTAGTGGCCTATGGCAACGCTTCCGGGCCTGCGCCCCCCATCGATCCGCTACGCCTGATGCGCGGCGGCTCGCTCATCCTGACGCGCCCGACTTCGCACGACTTCACGGTCACCACCGCAGACCTGGAGGCCTCGGCCGGCGCTGTGTTCGACGCCATTCGCTCCGGCGCATTGAGGCCGCTGATCGCCCAGCGCTTCGCTTTGAAAGACGTGGCCGAGGCGCATCGCGCGCTTGAGGGCCGTAAGACTGTCGGCGCCACGCTGCTCATCCCGTGACGCGAGGCTCTGTTCCACGTGAAACACGCAGGCCGGCGCTCTAATCGCGCGCGGTTTCAGGGCGCTCCCAAAACCGAAACAGCCATCCCAGCTTCCACACTCGCTCCAAATCGCGTTGCAGGCTGGACTCCTTAAGCCGCAGTTCCGAGGCTGTGTCCTGAAGCTCCGACCTCAGGTTGGCCAGTCGAGACTTACGATGCGCGAGGAGGGCCTCGGCGTCGCGCGTCGGGTTACCGCCGACCGTGAGCGCCGGCACGTCGATGCCGCGCTCCAGGGAATCGAGAAACACGTTCACCTCCAGCAGATAGCCGACGAGGTTAGTGTCCCTGATCTCCATGGCGACGAAGTGGTCGATCACGAGGCGGCGCACGTTCAGGCGCCGCTGCAGGTTCTTGAGGTCTTCGGCATGCGCCTCCGTCAGGGGCGCGTGCTTGGCGATGTAAGACGCCAGACGGCGGGATACGGCCAGTCCCCGCAACCCGGCAAGGGCGGCGCGCGAATAGAGACGCGTTCTTTGGCTCCTGATCTCAAGGTCCCGCGTATGCCGTTCCCGCTCGGGGCCCCGAATGGCCACCAGGGCGATCAGCGAGCTGACCATCAGGCTGACCACCGTCGCCGCGAAGGCCGCCCAGTAGGCGGCGACGGCGGCCCAAGCGGCGCTGGCCGACTCCTGCGCCGCCCTCAGCTGCGCCAGGACCACCGGATCAGGTGAAGCGCCTTGCATGACAAGATCCAGCGCTGATGCGCCTTGGCTCGATCAGGTATTCATCGACTGGAAGAACTCGCCGTTATTCTTGGTCTGGCGCAACTTGTCGAGCAGGAACTCGATCGCATCTTGGGCGCCCATGGGGTTGAGGATACGGCGCAGGACGTAGGTCTTCTGCAGCACATCCTTGGGCGTGATCAATTCTTCCTTGCGGGTGCCCGACTTGAGGATGTCGATCGCCGGGAACACGCGCTTGTCGGCGACCTTGCGGTCGAGCACGATTTCCGAGTTACCGGTGCCCTTGAACTCTTCGAAGATCACTTCATCCATGCGCGAGCCGGTGTCGATCAGGGCGGTGGCGATGATGGTCAGCGAGCCGCCTTCCTCGATGTTGCGCGCGGCGCCGAAGAAACGCTTGGGACGTTGCAGGGCGTTGGCGTCCACGCCGCCGGTCAGCACCTTGCCCGAGGAGGGGACCACGGTGTTGTAGGCGCGGCCCAGACGCGTGACCGAGTCCAGCAGGATGACCACGTCGCGCTTGTGCTCGACCAGGCGCTTGGCCTTCTCGATCACCATTTCGGCCACGGCCACGTGCCGCGTCGCCGGCTCGTCGAAGGTGGAGGAGATCACCTCGCCCTTCACCGTGCGCTGCATGTCGGTCACTTCTTCCGGGCGCTCGTCGATCAGCAGCACGATGAGGTAGCACTCGGGGTGGTTCGCGGCGATCGACTTGGCGATGTTCTGCAGCATCACGGTCTTGCCCACCCGCGGCGGGGCCACGATCAGGCAGCGCTGGCCTTTGCCGAGCGGCGCGACGATGTCGATGATACGGCCCGAGCGGTCCTTCAGGGTCGGGTCTTCGATCTCCATCGCCAGACGCTGCTCGGGATAGAGCGGCGTCAGGTTGTCGAAGTGGACCTTGTGGCGGACGTTCTCGGGGTTCTCGAAATTGATGGTCTTGACGCTGACCAGCGCGAAGTAGCGCTCGCCCTCGCGCGGGGCGCGGATGGCGCCTTCCACCGTGTCGCCGGTGCGCAGGCCGAACTTCCGGATCTGCGAGGGGCTGACGTAGATGTCGTCTGGACCGGACAGGTAGTTGGCTTCCGGCGAGCGCAGGAAGCCAAAGCCGTCGGGCAGGACCTCCATGGTGCCGCCGCCGGAAATCTCGACCCCTTCTTCGGCCAGGGCCTTGAGGATGGCGAACATCATGTCCTGCTTGCGCATGGCGTTCGCGTTTTCGATCTCCAACGCCTCGGCGAAGGCGAGCAAATCGGTGGGGGTCTTTTCCTTCAGTTCCTGCAGCGACATGCGTTGCAGGCCCAGGGTTGAAACCGTGGACGCCGCCGCCTCGTCGGTGGACAGCGCCTCTTCAGGGACGGCTTCGATCAGATTGTCTGTGTCTTCAGTCATGGTTGGACTCTTAACTCGCCGCCTTCGGCGGCGTTGCGGTCCTCCGGCGGCGTCTTGGAGCCTGGCCTTGAGAACCTGGATGATGTTGTGCGGCGAGGGTGAGCCACGCCGCGGAGGGGGAGGTGGGGACCCAGGCGCTCAGCGCTCTCAAGTCCTCGATAAGGCGGGAGCCCGGCGAACCGGACCTGCACAAGCGGAACCACAGCCGGGGGCCGAGGTCAAGCGGCGGTGAGGGCGTCAAGCGTCAAGAGAGGGATAATCGCGCGCCGCTTCAGGCCTGCCGTGTCACGACCGAAAGCGGCTTGTCAGCCGCCGAATTCGGTGGTGGCCGCCAGAACCATCACGATCGCCACCAGGAACGGCAGCTCGTTGGCCATGCGCCAGAAGCGTTCGGTATGCGGCCGCTTGCCGTGGGCGATGACCTTGCGGTTCTTGACCAGGAAGTGGTGCCAGCCGGTCTGGAATACAACCCCCGACAATTTGGTGATCATCCAGGGCTTGAGCAGGACGCCCAGGTCATGACCGCCGTCCGAGCGGATGTAGAGCAGCGTCAGGCCGAAGGCCCACGCCGCCAGCATCGCCGGAGTCATGATAATCTTCTGGAGCTTGAGCTCCATGGTCTTGAAGGTCTCGTCCATCTCCGAGCCGGGCGTGGCGCGGGCGTGATAGGCGAACAGTCGCGGCAGGTAGAGCAGACCGGCCATCCACGCGATCACCGCCAGGATATGCAGGCCACGCACCAGATCGTAGGAAGCCGTCATTCCGCGTCTTTCGTTCGAGGACAGCCGCGCCAGCCGTCCTGGCATCGCCAGGGGCCGGCGGGCAGGGTGGCGCACGGTCCCGCCAGGGCCTTTTGCACCATCCCGGCCAAGCCGTCGATAAAGCTTGGCTGTACGCACAGGGCCGGCGCCCGCAGGTAGAGCGGGCAGCCCGCCCGCTCGGCGGCGAGGGCGTAGTCGTGGTCGAGCTCGCACAGGGTCTCGACGTGCTCTGACACGAAGGCGATGGGCGCCACGAGCAGGCTCATGCCCTCGGCCCCCGCCTCATCGATCGATTGCAGGGTGTAAGGGCCGAGCCACTTCATTGGGCCGACGCGGCTCTGGTAGCAGACCCGCCAGTCGAGATCGCGGCCGATGTCGGCGCGCAGGCGCTCGACCACGGCCACGGCAGTGGCCTCGATCTGGGCTTGATAGGGATCGCCGTCGGCCACCACCGTCTCGGGCAGGCCGTGGGCGGAGAACAGCACGCGGATCGGCCAGGGCGAGCCGGCCTTGCGCCAGACTTCCAGCACGCGCTCGGCATGGGCCTTAACCAAGCCGTCCTGGTTAGGATAGCAGCACACCGCCCGCACCCGGCCGGCGCCCTTGTAGGCCGCGCGCCAGGCGTCCAGCGAAGACTGGGTCGTGGTGGTGGAAAACTGCGGGTAGAGCGGCAGCAGCACCACTTCGTCCGGGGCGAAGGCGGCGACCTCGGCCGCGGTCTGACCAGTCATGGGCGTCCAGTAGCGCATGGCGATGAACACCCGGCTCTCGGTGCGCGGCAGACGCTGGTCCAATTCGGCCTGCAGCGCCCGGGCCTGGGCTTCGGTCTCGGGCAGAAGAGGCGAGCGGCCGCCCATGCGAGCATAGTTGACCTTGGCGCCCTTGGCCCGGGTGGTGGAGATCAGCGTCGCCAGAGCCAGCCGCGGGAGCGTGGGCAGGCGGATGATCGCGCGGTCGGCGAACAGGTTGAACAGGAACGGCCGCACAGCCTTGAGCGAATCCGGACCGCCGAGATTGAACAGCACCACCGCCAGGCGACGTTCGGCTTGGCTCATGACTGGCCGCTCCAGCGGAGCACGCGGTCGACCGTGCGCGCGACGTGCTCGATCGGCGTGTCGGGCAGGATCCCATGCCCAAGATTGAAAATATAGGGCCCGCCGCTCCACTGGGCGAGCAGCGCCTCGACCCGCCGGTCTAGCTCAGGCCCGCCGGCGCGAAGCAACAGAGGATCAAGCGCGCCCTGGATCGCCTTGGTCTGCTGGATCCGAAGGCCGAGGTCAGCGGAGGCCTGGACGTCGAGCGCAACGCCCTGGGCCTCGACTTTGTGGGCATAGCCTTCGACCAAGGCGCCCGCGCCGCGCGGGAAGCCGATGACCGGCGCCGTGACGCCCATCTCGCGCAGGCGGCGGATGATTAGGGCGTGGGGCCGAATGACCAGGCGGTCGAACAGCGGCTCGGGCAGACCCTCGGCCCAGGACTCGAACAGCTTCAGCGCCTGGGCTCCGGCGCGCGCTTGCATGGCCAGGTAACGCGCCGTGGCTTCGGCGAGAATGTCCAGCAAGCCGTCGATACGCTCCGGCTCGGCATAGGCGATGCTGCGCGATCGGGTGCGGTCGCTGGACCCGCCCTCGATCATATAGGTCGCCACCGTCCAGGGACCGCCGGCAAAGCCGATCAGGGCCCGTTCCGGCTCCAGGGCGCTACGCACCCTGCCCAAAGTCTCGCCGACCGCTGACAGGGCCTCGGTGGAGCGCTCTAGGTGGTCGGCCAAAACGGCGTTGGACGGCAGATCCCCCAGCCTGGGACCTTCGCCCGCCGCGAACCACACCGTCTGGCCCAGGGCCTGCGGCAGAAGCAGGATGTCGGCGAACACGATGGCCGCATCCAGCGGAAACCGGCGCATGGGCTGCAAGGTGGCCTCGGCCGCCATCTGCGGGTTCAGGCAGAAGGCGATGAAGTCGGGCGCCTTCGCGCGAAGTTCACGATATTCGGGTAGGAACCGCCCCGCTTGGCGCATGAACCATACCGGAGGCCTGTCCGAAGCTTGGTTCGATAAGACCGATAAGAGGCGCGGCTGAGCTGTCATGGCGTGCTCATAGTCCGCACTCCGGGGTTCGCTCAAGCCGCTCCTTATTCTTAATAAAGGATTAAAGGATTGAGGAGGGTAGGTTTAGGGCGCTGATCAACGGGGACAAGGCGATCGTTAGGCCGCCCACCCCAGATCGCCCCCAGGTTCCGCGGGCTTTAGACGTTATCCCCAGAGCCTGTGGATTGTGGGGACACAGCTCGAAAACCCAACCCTGTCAGGGGTCCCGCCACTGAGCCGCCGTGTCGCGCGCTGTTCGCAAGTTGTTGGTGGGAGAATTGGCCAACGGTCTGGGGACGGTCTCTCGCACAGCCTTGGCCTCTGGGGAGATTTGGCGGATAAGGCCGGCATTGATCCCCGCTTACCCCGTCTCGCTCGGCGTCGTCGCGTCCGGACGAGATCGACCCCCAGGCGCGGGCCCAGTTGTTAAGAATTTATTAACGGCCTTTGCCGGCTCTGGTTGCGGAGCCGCGCGGCGCATTGCAGGTTCGAGCCATGACCACCGCCCTGCGCATATCGACCTACTTCCATATCCACCTGGTGTCGGACTCCACCGGCGAAACGCTGAACGCCATGGCCAAGGCGGTATGCGCGCGGTTCGACAACGTGCTGCCGATCGAACACATCTACGCCCTGGTGCGCTCGGAACGGCAGCTGGAGCGGGTGCTGCAGGAGATCGCCGACGCGCCGGGCGTGGTGATGCACACCATTGTCGACAAGGAGCTGCGTGCGGGCCTTGAAAAGGGCTGCCGCGAGCTGGACCTGGCATGCGTGGCCGCGCTCGATCCCCTGGTGTCGACCCTGGCGCGCTATCTCGGCGCGACGCTGTCGAACCGCGTGGGCGCGCAGCACGCGCTCGACGCCGACTATTTCGAACGGATCGAGGCGCTCAACTACGCCATGGCCCACGACGACGGCCAGCAGACGCCCAATCTGGAATCCGCCGACGTGGTGCTCGTGGGCGTCAGCCGTACCTCTAAGACGCCGACCTGCATCTATCTGGCCCACCGCGGGGTGCGCGCGGCCAATGTGCCGCTGGTGCCGGGCGCCGAGCCGCCGCCGCAGATCTTCGCGCTGAAGAAGCCGATCGTGGTCGGTCTGATCCTGTCGCCCGACCGGTTGATCCAGATCCGACGCAATCGCCTGCTCAGCCTGAACGAGGATCGCGAAAGCACCTATATCGAGGGTGACGCGGTGCGTGAGGAAATCATCCGGGCCCGCCGTTTGTTCGAGCGGTACGGGTGGCCGGTGATCGACGTGACCCGCCGCTCGGTGGAGGAAACCGCCGCCGCGGTGATCAATCTGCTCAATGCCGCGCGCAGCAAATCCGAGCCCGTGGCATGAGCGGTCCAACCGTCACCCTGGCCTCGCAGAGCGCGACCCGCGCGGAGGTGTTGCGCGCCGCCGGCGTATCGTTCGAGATCGCGTCCTCGGGCCTGGACGAAGGGGCGGTCAAGGCGTCGCTGCAGGCCGAGGGCGTTGGCGCACGCGACATCGCCGACGCCCTGGCCGAAGGCAAGGCGCTCAAGGTGTCGCGCCGCAGGCCCGGCCTGGTGATCGGCGCCGACCAGACGCTGGAACTGGACGGTACGCTGTTCGATAAGGCCGAAACGACCGAGGAGGCGCGCGCCAAGCTCAAGGCCCTGCGCGGCAAAACCCATGTGCTGCACAGCGCCCTGGTGATCGCCCGCGACGGGGTTCCTGTCTGGCGCACCCTGTCGAGCCCGCGCCTGACCATGCGCCCGTTCACCGACGCCTTTCTCGACAGCTATCTGCAGCGCAACGGAGCGGCGGTGCTGTCGAGCGTCGGCTGCTATCAGATCGAAGGCGAGGGCGCGCAGTTGTTCAGCGCCGTCGAGGGCGACCACTTCGCCATTCTCGGCCTGCCCCTGATGGCCCTGCTCGACTATCTGCGGCTGCAGGGAGTGCTCGACCTATGAGCGTCAGCGCCAAGACGGTGCTGGCTGGCGTGGTCGGCGCGCCGGTGCGTCATTCGCTCAGCCCGCGCCTGCACAACGCCTGGCTCGAAGCAGCGGGAATCGACGCCGTCTACGCCGCGTTCGCGCCCGAGCCGGAGCGGTTCGAGCGGTTCGTCGAGGGCCTGCGGGGCGGGGTGATCGCCGGGCTCAATGTGACCATACCGTTCAAGGCGCGGGCGCTGGCGATCGCCGACGAGGCCGACGCGCTGTCGCGCGCCGCGGGCGCGGCCAATCTGCTGCTGTTTCGGCCGGACGGCCAGATCGAGGCGCGCAACACCGACGGCGCCGGCCTGATCGGCGCCTTCCGCCAGCAGGCCCCGCAGGTCGACTTCACGGCCGGGCCCGTGGTGATCTTCGGGGCAGGGGGCGCGGCGCGCGGCGCGGCGGCGGCGCTGATGGGCGCAGGCTCGCCGGAGGTGCGCATTGTCAACCGAACCGTCGGGCGCGCCGAGGCGCTGGCGGCCATGCTGGGTCCGTCGGTGCGGGCCTTCGCGGCCGAGCAGACGCTGGCGGTGGTCGAGGACGCGGTGGCCCTGATCAACGCCACCAGCCTTGGCCTGGGCGGCGGGGAAGGCCCGGCCGTTCCCTGGGCGCGCACGCCGGCGCGGGCGGTGGCGATGGACATGGTCTACAAGCCTCTGCGGACCGGCTTCCTGACCGAGGCGGCGCAGTGTGGCCGCGCCACGGTCGACGGCCTGGAGATGCTGATCCGCCAGGCGATCCCCACGTTCGAGGCCTTGTTCGGCGCCCCGCCGCCCCCGCAGGTCGATGTCCGCGGCCTGCTGCTGCGGGCGCTGGAGGCCGGCGGGTGATCTCGCTCGGCCTGACCGGTTCGATAGGCATGGGCAAATCGACCACTGCGGAACTGTTCCGCCAAGCGGGGGCTGCGGTTTACGACGCCGACGCCGAAGTCGCCGCCGCCTATGCCAAGGGCGGAGAGGCGCCGCGGCTCATCGCCGAGGTGTTTCCCGAGGCGGTGGTGGACGGCGCGGTCGACCGCGCGCGCCTTTCGGCCCTGTTGGTCGAGCGGCCCGGGGCACTGGGCGAGCTGGAAGCGATCGTCCACCCGCTGGTGGCGGCGCGCCGCGCGGCGTTCGTGGCCCGGGCCAGGGCCCAAGGGGTCAAGGTGGCGGTGTTCGACATCCCCCTGTTGTTCGAGATCGGCGCCGACGCGGAGATGGACGCGGTAGCGGTGGTCACCGCCCCGGCCGACGAGCAACGCAGCCGGATTCTCGCGCGGCCCGGCATGACGCCGGAAAAGCTCGAGCTGATCCTCGCGCGCCAGACGCCGGACGCGGACAAGCGAGCGCGGGCCGACTTCGTTATCGACACCGCGCGCGGACTGGACGACGCGCGTCGCCAGGTTCGCGCGGTGCTGGATGCGTTGGAACGCCGCGAAGCCGCGCCATGATCTTGATCTTTGGCGGCGAACGGGGCCATGGCTAGGCTATGGCGCGCGAGATCGTCCTGGACACCGAAACCACTGGCCTGGACCACAGGCGCGGCGACCGCCTGGTCGAAATCGCCTGCGTGGAGCTGGAGGATTTCCTGCCCACTGGCCGCTCATTCCACCGCTACATCAATCCCGAGCGGGACATGCCGATCGAGGCCGAGCGGGTTCACGGCCTGTCGGCGCGATTCCTGTCCGACAAGCCGGTCTTCGCCCATCCCGATATTTGCGAGGCCTTTGTGGACTTCGTCGGGGACGCCCGCATCGTGGCGCACAACGCCGCCTTCGACCGCGGCTTCGTCAATTTCGAACTGGAGTTGCTGGGGCGCACCGGCCTCGTCGTCGAACGTTGGGTCGACACCCTGGCCCTGGCGCAAAAGCGCTTTCCGGGCATGTACAACTCGCTCGACGCCCTGTGCAAACGCTTCAAGATCTCGCTGGCCGAACGCGAGAAGCACGGGGCCCTGATCGACGCCCGCCTTCTGGCCGAGGTCTATCTGGAGCTGCAGGGCGGCCGCGAGCGCGGGCTGGAACTGGCGCCGAAGGCCGCCGCGTCGGTGGTCGGCGTGCCGCTCGGCCAGGCCGCCTACGGCGCGCGGCCCCGGCCGCTGGCCCCGCGCTCGACCGATGAGGAGCGCGCCCGGCACGCGGACTTCGTGCACGGCGCCCTGAAAGACAAGGCCGTGTGGGTCAAGCTGGGGCTGATGGAGCCCTAAAAGCCGGCTTGGATCAGGCGTTGCCGAACACGCCGCCGACTTGGGCCTGGGCCGTCTCGGCCTTGCGGGCCATATAGATCGCCGCGAAGTCCATGGGTTCGAGCAGAAGCGGCGGGAAGCCGCCGTCGGCCGTCAGGTCGGCGACGATCCGGCGCGCGAACGGGAACAGATAGCGCGGGCATTCGATCAGCAGCACCGGCTCGAGGTCCGCCTCGGGCACGCCCGCCACCTGGAACAGGCCGCCGTAGACCAGCTCGAGCTGGAACACCGTGGCGCCGTCGCGCGTGGCCGTGGCGCCGAGCTTCAGGTCGACCTCGAACAAACCGTCCTGGCGGCCGCGGGCGTTCAACTCCACCGCCATCTCGATCTGCGGCTGGGCGGGCGCGCCGGGGGCCGGCTGCAGCGCGTCAGGCGCGCGCGGATTTTCGAACGACAGGTCGCGAATGAACTGGGTGAAGACGCGGATGCCCGCCATCGGCGGGGCTTGCAGGCCTTCGGGAAAGCCCTCGGGGGCGGCGTCGGTCATTTTTCTGTCCCTTTGGGGCCAATTCAGACGTTGTTTACCTAACGTCCAGGTTTCCTCGGCGATAAGGCGGGGCTGCTATCATGCGCGATGGCGCCGCGCAACGGCGGGGACTGACGCGGGGCGTTCAGCGCTCTATATATAGAGGCAAGGTTAACCGAGACACGCCGTGCAAGTCCTAGAGCTTCTGATCTTCGCGGCCCTGGCCGCCGTGGTGCTTTACCAGCTCTACGCGGTGCTGGGCCGGCGCGTGGGCCGCCAGCCGGAGGATCAGCCCGAGCTGGCGACCCGTCCGGCCGCAGCGGTCCTCACCGCCCAGCGCGCCCCGGTCGACGAGGTGACGCTGAGCGGGCTAGCGGCGGTCAAGTCGCGTGACCCGGCGTTCGACGTCGAACATTTCCTGCAAGGCGCGCGCGGGGCCTATGAACTGATCGTCCGCGCCTTCGTCGGCGGCGACCGCGCGGCCCTGGCCCCGCTGGTTTCGCCCGACGTGATGAAGGGCTTCGAGACCGCCATCGCCGAGCGCGAGGCGGCCGGCCGCACCGAGACTGTGGAATTCCTGCAGCCGGTGCGCGCCGATGTGGAAGAGTCGGTGATCGACAGCGACGCCGCGCGCATCAAGGTGCGGTTCCTGGGCGAATTCCGCAGCCGCAGCAAGGGACCGGAAGGCGAGGCGGTTGACGACCGCCGCACCGCCGAGATGTGGACCTTCCAGCGTCCGCTTTCCAGCCGCGACCCGAACTGGATCCTCGTCCGGGTGGAAGCCGCGGAGGCCTGAGCGCGTGCCTGGTTTGTTGCTTAGCCCCCGCTTGCCACGCAACCTCTGGGCCATGGCGGGGTTACTGACCCTCCTGTGCGCCTGCGCCACCGCGCCCCAGCTCAAGATCGCCGCCCGCCCGTCACCTGCCCCGCCCGCGCCCTTGGCCGCCCAGACGCCGACCGGCCCTCGGACCGCGCCCCCGGTCACCGCCCCCGCCGCGCCGACCATGCGGTTCGCCGACCTGGCCGGGTGGGACCAGGAGGACCACGCCGCCGCGCTCGACGCCTTTCGCGCCGGCTGCGGGGTGAGCACCGATACGGCCTGGCGCGAGGTGTGCCAGCGCGCGCGCGACCTGGGTCCGCAGGACGAGGTGATCTCCCGCGCCTTCCTCGAAACCAACTTCAGCCTTCAGCCGGTGGCCGACGAGGGCCTGCTGACGGGCTATTTCGCCCCGGAATATCCGGCGCGCCATGAGCGTGGGGGCGCCTTCACCGCCCCCGTGCGCGCCCTGCCCGCCGACCTGGTCACGCTCGATCTCAGCCCGCTCGACCCGGACTTTCAGGACAAGGCGGTCGGGCGTATGCGCGGGGGCCGCTTCACGCCCTATCCCGAGCGCGCGGCCATCGAGAAGGCCCGCGACAAGGCGCCCCTGGCGTGGATGAAGCCGGAGGACCTGTTCTTTCTGCAAATCCAGGGCTCGGGCGTGCTGACCTTCCCGGACGGCGAGCGCAGCAAGGCGCTCTACGCCGGCAACAACGGCCGACCCTTCTCCGGCATAGCCGCAGCCATGCGCGACAAGGGCCTGCTGCCCGACAAGGACACGTCCGGCGACGCTATTCGCAAGTGGCTGGCCGACCATCGGGGCCCCGAGGCTGACGCGATCATGCGATTGGACACCCGCTATGTGTTCTTCTCGCTCCAGCCCGACGACGGCCGTCCGCCGGTGGGCGCCGCCGGCGCCCCGCTGACGCCTGGTCGCGCGATCGCCATCGACCCGTCCAAGCACGCCTTCGGCGGCCTGTACTGGATCAGCGCCGACGCGCCGGCGCTGAGTGGGGCTTTTCCCAGCTATCGCCGTCTGGCCATGGCGCTCGACACCGGTTCGGCGATCAAGGGCGTGGTGCGGGCCGATCTCTACACCGGCCAGGGCGACGCCGCCGGCCAGGAAGCGGGCCGGGTGCGCCATCGGCTGAAGATGGTTGCGCTGACGCCGGTGATCGACGCGCCCGCGCAGCTGGCCAACGCCGAACCTTCGGCCGGACCGCGCCGGTGAAACGGGGGCTGCGGCCCGAGGAACTCAGCCTCTGGGCCGTGGTGACATCCACCGTCAGGCCCGGTCCCGGCCGGACGATCCCGGCTCCGCCGCCGTCCAACCCGGAGCCACAGGCCGAACGCGCACCGCTGAAGGCCAAGCCCTCGCCCTCGCCTTCGCCGCCCAAGACCCCGATCCGGCGCCCGCCCGCGCCGCCGGCCGATATCGAGCCCGGGCGCAAGCGGCGGCTGACGCGCGAACGCGATCCGATCGACCTGGCGCTTGACCTGCATGGCCTGGACCAGGATCGCGCGCGCGGCGCCCTTGTGCGCTTTCTGGTCCAGGCTCACGCCGAGGGCGAGCGCGCGGTGCTGGTGATCACGGGCAAGGGTTCGCGCGGCGACGGCGTGCTGCGACGGGCTGCGCCCGGGTGGCTGACCGACCCGGCCCTACGCGGGGTGGTGGCCGGCTGGTCGCCGGCGCATCGCCGCCACGGCGGCGAGGGCGCGCTCTATGTGGCGCTCAAGCGCCGCGCGGAACGCTAAGGGGTCATGCGGCTTAGCGGCGAACATCGCCTGGCGACCTATGGCTCGCTGTCGCCGGGCGCGGCGCACCATGATCAACTGGCCCGGCTGAAGGGCCGCTGGACCGAGGGCGCGGTGCGGGGCCGCGTGGCGCCCATGCGATCTGGCCCGGCGCGCGGCTATCTCGGCCTGACTCTGGGGGGTCCGGCTCATACGGCGGTGAAGCTGTTCGAGTCGGCCGATCTGCCGCGCCATTGGCGACGGCTGGACGCCTTCGAGGGCCGCGCCTACCGGCGGGTGACGGTCAAGGTGCGCACGGCCAAGGGCGACATGGACGCCCAGATCTATGTGGCCGTCTAGGCCGCCACGCTCTCCAGCTGGGCCAGGCGGGCCCGCCAGTCCTTGATCAGGCTTTCACGGTGGGCGTTGACCGCGTCGATCATGCGATCCTTGGCGGCATCGAGCAGGGCTTCCTGGGACAGGGCGCCATCGAGCAGCCATGTCTGTTTCGGCTCGGCCTCGATCTGGCCGTAGACCTTACCCGGCGCGTCGCCCGGCTCGACCCATACCTGCCAGTCGAACGGCCCGGCCCAGCCGCGGATCGCCCCGGCGGGCTTGCCGGTGTGGATCGTCACCTGGCTGCGCGCCAAGTCGTTGAGCCGGCCCCGGGCGGCGCTGCGGTGGGTGTCCAGGCGGCCCTCGCGCTTGAGGTTCTCCAGGGTCTCGGCGGTGTAGTCCATGGCGCAGTCCTCACCCATCGGCGGCTTATCCCCCATTTAAAGCCTAAATCGGCCGGCCGACAGTGCGAAAATCTTCACGCGCGGGCGCTCAATCGCCCGCCAGCAACGGCACGTCGTGGATCTTCATCGACAGGGACACGGCGGAATAATAGCCGAGCAGCACCAGGGTTTCGGCGATCCCTGCGCGGCCGAGCATGCGCTCATAGCGGGCGTAGTCCTCGTCGCTCGGCTTGGCGCCAGCCACGGTCGCGGCGGCGAAGTCGTAGAACGCCTGCTCATGGGCGTCGGCCAGGGTCAGGCGCTCGCCGCTGCGCAGCGCCTCGATCGCGGCGTCGTCGAACCCGGCCTTGCGCGCGGCGCGGATGTGGTTGTTCAGGACGTACTCGCCGCCCCAGTGCGTGGCGATCAGCAGGATCCCCATCTCGATCTCGCGCCGCGACAGGTGCGAGCGCGTGTTGAGGTAGGTGCCGATCTGCTCCATGCCCAGGGCGATGTCGGGGCTGTGAATCCACACGCGATAGGGCGTGGGAACCTTGCCTCGGCCGGCCGCCACGCGCTCGAAGGCTTCCGCCTGCGCGGGAGTGCGGTCTTCCGGCGCGATGTCGAGCAAGCGGTTCATCAGGCGTCACCCTTCATTGGCTTAAGGCTGGTCGAATTCAATCCTTGGGGCGCGACGCCTTTTCGGCAAGGCCGGAGGCTCCCTCGCGCGCCTCGAGCTTGGCGGCGACCTGATCGAGGGTGACGCCGGCGCCGGCCAGCAAAGCCAGCCAGTGATAGATCAGGTCGGCGCTCTCGGCGGCCAGGGCGTCGGCGTCGCCGGCGGCGGCGGCGATCACGGTCTCCACCGCCTCCTCGCCGAACTTCTTGGCCAGGCGCTCGGCGCCCTGCGACAACAGCTTGGCGGTGTAGGAACTGGCGGGATCGGCGCCCTTGCGCGCCTCGATCGTGGCGGCCAGGCGGTCTAGGGTGTCGGCGAAACGGCTCATGGCCTAAGTCAAACGCACCGGCACGCCGGCGTCCAGCAGGGTTTGCTTGGCTTGGCCGACGCTGATCTCGCCGAAGTGGAAGATGGAAGCGGCCAACACCGCGTCGGCGCCGCCGTCCTTGACCGCTTCCACCAGATGGCCGGCCGAGCCGGCGCCGCCCGAGGCGATCACGGGCACGCTGACGGCGTCGGACACGGCCTTCAGCAGCGACACGTCGTAGCCCGACTTGGCCCCGTCGCGGTCCATCGAGGTGAGCAGGATCTCGCCGGCGCCGAGTTCGACGCCGCGCACGGCCCACTCGACCACGTCCATGCCCGTGCCCTTGCGGCCGCCATAGGTGAAGACTTCCCAGCCTGAACCGCCGCCGCCGTGCTTGGCGTCGATCGCCAGCACCGTCGCCTGGGCGCCGAAGGCGTCGGCTACGCCCGAGATCAGGCCCGGGGTCTCGACCGCTGCGGTGTTGATCGTCACCTTGTCGGCTCCGGCCCGCAGGATTCGGCGCGCGTCCTCGACCGCGCGCACCCCGCCGCCGACGCCGAGCGGCATGAAGCACACGTCCGCCGTGCGGGCGATCACGTCGAGGATCGCGCCGCGGCCCTCGTGGCTGGCGGTAATGTCCAGGAACATCAGTTCGTCGGCGCCGGCCGCGTCATAGGCGCGGGCCTGTTCGACCGGGTCGCCCGCGTCGCGCAGCTCCAGGAACTGCACGCCCTTGACCACCCGGCCGTCCTTGACGTCGAGGCAGGGAATGACGCGGACCTTGAGCACCTAGGCCCCCGCCGGAACGGGCCGGCGCGCGGCGGCCAGGGCCTCGGGCGCGGTGATGGTGCCGGCGTAGATCGCCCGGCCCAGGACCGCGCCGGCGATGGGCGTGCCCTTGCGTGCTTTCAGCGCCAGGATGTCGGCCACATTGGTCAGGCCGCCGGCGGCGATCACCGGGATCGACACCGCGTCCGCCACCGCGCCGAACACATCGACGTTGAAGCCGGTCAGCGAGCCGTCGCGGTCTATATCGGTCACGATCAGGGTCGAGACCCCCGCGTCCTCGAACCGCCGCGCCAGGGTCAGGGCGTCCAGGTCGGTGTCTTCCAGCCAGCCTTGCACCGCCACCTTGCCCTTGCGCACGTCCACGCTCACCGCGACCTGCTCGGGCCATTCCTTGGCCGCCTGCTTGACCAGGGCCGGGTCGCGCACGGCCACGGTGCCCAGGATCACGCGGCTGACGCCCGCCTCGATCCAGGACTCGATCCGCTCGAGGCTGCGGATGCCGCCGCCCAGCTGCACCGGCAGGGACACCGCCTCCAGAATGGCTTCCACCGCGGGCGCGTTGACGGGGCGGCCCTCGGCGGAGCCGTTGAGATCGACCACGTGGATCCAGTCGAACCCGGACTTGGCGAACTGTTCGGCCTGGTCGGCGGGGTTGTCGTTGAACACCGTGGCCGTGGCGAAGTCGCCATGGACCACGCGCACGCACTGGCCGTCCTTCAGGTCGATCGCGGGATAGAGGATCAAGGTCGCCACTCCAGGAAGTCACCGAGCAGCCGCAGGCCCCGGGCCTGCGATTTCTCGGGGTGGAACTGAACGCCCGCCACATTGCCGCGCGCGACGGCGGCCACGATCGGGCCGCCGTGGTCGGTCCAGGCGATCACGTCCGAGGGGTCGGCCGCGTGCAGGGCGTATGAATGGGTGAAATACATGTGGCCGGACGCCGCGCCGTCGACGATCGCGTGGTCGCGGCCCGGCGCCAGGGCGTTCCAGCCCATGTGCGGGACCTTGAGCGCATGGTCCGTGGGCGTGATCTTGCGCACCTCGCCGGGGATCCAGTCCAGGCCCGGCGTCTCGCCGAACTCCAGCCCCCGGGTGGCCAGGAGCTGCATGCCGACGCACACGCCCAGGAACGGCGCGCCGCGCGTCTGGACCGCCTCGCTCATGGCCTCGACCAGGCCGTCGCGCGCGTGCAGCAGGGCGCGGCAGGCGGCGAAGGCGCCCACGCCCGGCAGGACGACGCGGTCGGCGCCGGCCACGGTTTCGGGATCGAAGGTCACGGCCACGGTCCAGTCGCGATGCGAGCGGCGCGCGGCCTCGACCAGCGCCTTTTCCGCGGAGCGCAGGTTGCCCGAGCCGTAATCGATCAGGGCGAGCGTCGGCATGGGAAGCTAGAGGACACCCTTGGTCGAAGGGGCGACGCCCTGGGTCTTGGGGTCGAGCTCCACCGCCTGGCGCAGGGCGCGGGCCAAGGCCTTGAAGCCGCTCTCGGCGATGTGGTGGCTGTTGTCGCCGTACAGGGTCTCCAGGTGCAGGCAAACCCCGCCGTTCATGGCGAAGGCCTGGTGGAACTCCTTGAACAGCTCGGTGTCCATTTCGCCGACCTTGGGCCGCTGGAACTCGACCTTCCAGATCAGATAGGGCCGGTTGGACAGGTCGAGCGCGGCGCGCGTCAGGGTCTCGTCCATCGGGATATAGGCGCTGCCGAACCGGCGCACGCCCTTGAACCCGTCGGCCGCCTGCTTGAAGGCCTGGCCCAGGACGATGCCGGTGTCCTCCACCGTGTGGTGCATGTCGATGTGCAGGTCGCCGATGGTCTCGACCTGCAGGTCGAACCCGCCGTGGCGACCGAAGCTCTCCAGCATGTGGTCGAAGAAGCCGATGCCGGTCTTGACCTCGGTCTTGCCCGTTCCGTCCAGGTCGATGCGCACGCGGATGCGCGTCTCCTTGGTCTCGCGGACCACTTCAGCGATGCGGTTGGTCATCTCGACCCCCTCGAGCGGCTCTAAAGCCCGGCCTTGAGCGCCAGATCCTTGAGCGAGGTCTGGGGCCTGGGCCCATAATGGGAAATCACCTCGGCGGCGGCGACCGACCCCAGCCGCGCGCACAGAGGCAGCGGCCGGCCGGTCGCGAGGCCGAGAAGGAACCCAGCGGCGTATTGGTCGCCCGCGCCGGTGGTGTCCACGACTTTTTCCACCGGCATGGCCGGCGCGGCGTGAATCTCGTCGCCCGCGACCACCACCGAGCCGTCAGCGCCGCGCGTGACCGCCGCCAGTCCCACCCGTCCGCGCAGGGCGCGCACGGCTGCGTCGAAGTCGTCGGTCTCGAACAGGGACTTGATCTCGGCCTCGTTGGCCAGCAGCACGTCGACCTCGCTTTCGACGAAGCCGAGCAGGCCGGCGCGGTGACGGTCGACCACGAAGGCGTCCGACAGGCTGAGCGCGATCAGGCGGCTGGAGGCGCGCGCCAGGCCTGCGGCCTTGGCGAAGGCGCGCCGGGCGTCCGGCGGATCGAACAGATAGCCTTCGAGATAGGTGATCCGGGCCCCCTCGATCAGGGCCGGATCGACGTCGTCGGGCGTCAGATGCACCGAGGCGCCGAGGAAGGTGCACATGGTGCGCTGGCCGTCGGGGGTGACGTTGATCAGGCAGCGCGCGGTGGCTGCGCCGGCCTCGAGCGGGGCGGTGGCGTAGGTCACGCCGATGGCCGAGATGTCGTGGGCGAACACCCCGCCCAGGGTGTCGCGCGCCACCTTGCCGATATAGGCCGCGCGGCCGCCGAGGCTGGCCACTCCGGCCATGGTGTTGGCCGCCGATCCGCCGGACGCCTCGATCGCCTGGCCCATCACCCCGTACAGTGTCTCGGCGCGCGCCTCGTCGATCAGGGTCATGGCGCCCTTGTCCAGGCGCTCGTCGACCAGGAAGCCCTCGCCGCATGGGGCGATGACGTCGACGATGGCGTTGCCGATGGCGGCGACGTCGTAAAGATCGGGCATGAGCGGTCCGCGCGGTGAAGGTCGCGGGCGGTATAGCGTGAAGCGGCGCGGGGGTCATTAGCCCCCCATGAACAACTCGCGGCTCGGGCACAGGTCGGCGATCAGGCACGCCTCGCACCTGGGGCGGCGGGCGACGCACACATAGCGGCCGTGCAGGATCAGCCAGTGGTGGGCGCGGGTCAGGTAGGGCTTGGGCACGATGGCCATCAGCTCGGCCTCGACCTTGTCGGGGGTCGAGCCCATGGCCAGCTTCAGGCGGTGGGCGACGCGGAACACGTGGGTGTCCACGGCGATGGCGGGCTCGATGTCCAGTTCGTTGAGCACCACGCTGGCGGTCTTGCGGCCGACGCCCGGCAGGGCCATCAGCGCCTCGCGGTTGAGCGGGACCTCGCCGCCGTACCGGTCCAGTAGGATATTGGACAGGGCGATCATGTTCTTGGCCTTGGTGCGATAGAGGCCGATGGTCTTGATGTAGGGCTCCAGGCCCTCGACCCCCAGCGCCGCCATCCTGGCCGGGGTTCCGGCGTCGCGGAACAGGGCCTGGGTGGCCTTGTTGACCGACTTGTCGGTGGCCTGGGCCGAGAGGGCGACGGCCACCACCAGGGTGAAGGGGCTGTCGTAGTTCAGCTCGGTCTTGGGATGGTCGGTCGCCGCGGCGAAGCGGTCGAAGATCGCCTGGATGCGCGCGGCCTCGGCCTTGGCGGAAGGCTTGCCTCGGGACGCGGGCTTGATCTTGGGCTTGGGTTGGACGGCGCGGCTCATGGACCGAACATGCGGCGTCGTTTCCGTTCGAGCAACGACACAAAACTGGCTCGATAGGTTTTGTGTTTTCGATAGAGCGGGTCCATATGCAGAGGATGCTGCCGTCCCTGCGTCAACTGCAATATCTGAAGCTGCTGGCCGAGCACGGCTCCTTCAGCCGCGCGGCCGAGGCGGCGCACGTGACCCAGCCGACTCTGTCCGCCGGCATCCACGAGCTGGAGCGGACCCTGGGGGCGCCGGTGGTCGACCGGGCGCGCTCGGGCGTGATCCTGACCGCCGTGGGCGAGGACGCGGTGCGCCGGGCGTCGGACATCCTGGCCCGGGCCGAGGACATGGTGCAGGCGGCCAAGAGCGCGGGCCAGCCCCTGACCGGCCGCTTCCGCCTGGGGGTGATTCCAACCATCGCGCCGTTCCTGCTGCCCAAGGCCCTGCCGGTGCTGCGCGAGCGCTTTCCGCGCCTGCGCCTGTTCCTGCGCGAGGACCTGACCCACCGCCTGCTGGAGCAGCTCAAGGGCGGGGCGTTGGACGCGGCCCTGATCGCCCTGCCCTATGACGTGAGCGGACTGGATTACGAGACGGTGGGCGAGGACGAGCTTCTGGCCATGGCGCCGGTTGGCCATCCGATGATGGCGGCGGCTTCGGCGCCGGCCTCGATGCTGCAGGACGGGCTGATCCTGCTGGAAGACGGCCATTGCCTGCGCGACCAGGCGCTGGAGATGTGCGGGCTGAACCCGCCCAAGGCGGCCGAGGAGGGCCTGTTCGCCGCCACCTCGCTGCACACCCTGGTGCAGATGGTCGGCTCGGGCCTGGGGGTCAGTCTGCTGCCGGCCATGGCCGTGGACGCGGGCTTGGCCGACAACGCGCCGGTGGCCGTGCGACCGCTGGACCAGGGTCATCCCAGCCGGCGGATCGTGGTGGCGTGGCGCGCGGGCTCCAGCCGCGCGGCCGAGGGCCGGATGCTGGCCGAAGCGCTCAAGGGCGCCGAGCATAGGTCGGCCGCATGAGCGCCGTCGCCCAAAGCGAAACACTCAATGGCGAGGCGCAAGCCGGCGAAGGCCTGGCCGCGCGCCGCGCCGCGCTCGAGCTGCTGATGGCGGCGTTGGAGCGGCGCGCCGGCATGGATGAGGCCCTGGCCCGCCCGGCGTTCGTCAAACTCGACCGGCGCGAACGGGCCTTCGCCCGCGCCCTGGTCATGCTGACCCTGCGCCGCCTGGGCCAGATCGACGCGGCGTTGCGGGACAAACTGCAGAAGCCGCCGCCCGAGGCGGTCACGGCCATCCTGCGCCTGGGCGCCGCCCAGCTCTATTTCATGGACGCGCCCGACTTCGCGGTGGTGAACACCAGCGTCGAGCTTGCCGGCGAGCGCAAGGACGCGCGGCCGTTCAAGGGGCTGGTCAACGCCGTGCTGCGCGGCCTCGCGCGCGGCGGGCCGCCGGTGGAGGATGCGTCGCTCCTGGCGCCGGACTGGCTCCTGGCGCGCTGGCGCGCGGCGTTCGGCCAGGCGGCCGCCGACAAGATCGCCGCGCAGATTCCCCACGAGCCGCTGACCGACCTGTCCTTGCGCGATCCCGCGGAGGGCCCGGCCCTGTCTGAGACGCTCAGCGCCGTGGCCCTGCCGGGCGGCGCCCTGCGCTCGAACCTGAAGGGCGATATCGCCGAATGGCCGGGATTCGAGACCGGCGTCTGGTGGGTGCAGGACGCCGCCGCCCAGGTTCCCGCGCGCCTGCTCGCCGCCGCTGCGGGCCGCTGCGCGCTCGATCTGTGCGCCGCGCCGGGCGGCAAGACCCTGCAGCTCGCCGCCGCCGGGGCCGCGGTGACCGCGCTCGACCGCTCGGCCACACGCCTGGGCCGCGTGCGCGAGAACCTGCAGCGCGCCAAGCTTGAGGCCGAACTGATCGCGGCGGACGCCGCGACCTGGCCCGACGCACGCGAATTCGACGCTGTACTGCTCGACGCGCCGTGCAGCGCCACCGGCACCTTCCGCCGCCATCCGGACGTGCTGTGGGCCGCGCGCCCCGGCGACATCGCCAAGCTGGCCGAGGTTCAGGCGCGTCTGCTCGACAGCGCCGCGCGCCGGGTCGCCCCGGGCGGCGCGCTGGTCTATTGCGTCTGCTCGCTCGAGCCCGAGGAGGGCGAGGGCCAGATCGGCCCGTTCCTGCGCCGCCATCCCGGGTTCCGCCTCGCGCCCATCGCCCCGGGCGAAGGCGGGGCGCCCGCCGCCAGCATCACGCCGGACGGTTTCGCGCGCATCCTGCCGTTCCACATGGAAGGCGGCTGCGACGGCTTCTTCGCCGTGCGCCTGATCCGCGACATCGACCCGCCCGTTTCATCCCAGACCGATCCATAGCCCTCATGCCCGCACGCCTGCGCCCCACCCGCCTTGAATACGTCGTCGACGGCGAACGTCTGCGCGCCCAGCTGACGGCGGCGGCGCTCGACGCCCTGGGCGACCCGGTGGAACAGCGCCGCCGGGCGCTGGAGGTGCTGCGCGCGGCCCTGTTCCGGGGCCGGATGATCGCCAAGGAGCGGCTGGAAGGCGGCGCCGGCGGGATCGAGACCGCCACGCTCCTGTCGGGGGTGACGGACCAGGTGATCTGCGCCCTGTACGACTTCACCACCGTTCACGTCTTCCGCGCGCGCAATCCGACCGAGGGCGAGCGCATGGCCCTGATGGCGGTGGGCGGCTACGGGCGCGGGGCCCTGGCCCCGTTCTCGGACATCGACCTGCTGTTCCTGCGGCCCTACAAGCCCACCGCCCATTCCGAGAGCGTGATCGAGTTCATGCTCTACGCCTTGTGGGACCTGGGCTTCAAAGTCGGCCACGCCTCGCGCACGGTGGAGGAGTGCCTCAAGCTGTCGCAGGAGGACTTCACCATCCGCACCTCGCTGCTGGAGGCGCGCCGCCTGACCGGCGACGAGCGGCTGGCGGACGAGCTGAAGCAGCGCTTCCGCGACGAGCTGGTCGCCGGCACGGCGGCGGAGTTCGTCGCCGCCAAACTCAAGGAGCGCGACGAGCGGCACCGGCGCGCGGGCGCCTCGCGCTATCTGGTCGAGCCCAACGTCAAGGAAGGCAAGGGCGCCCTGCGCGACCTGCACACCCTGTTCTGGATCGCCCAGTACGTTCATCCGCCCAAGGACGAATACGGCCAGATCAAGGACGGGGTGGTCCAGCTGGACCTGTTCGACAAGCGCGAGGTGCGCCTGTTCATCCAGGCGTTCGACTTCCTGTGGGCGGTGCGCTGCCATCTGCACTTCATCACCGGCCGGCCCGAGGAGCGCCTCAGCTTCGACCTGCAGCCCGAACTGGCCCGCCGTATGGGCTATGGCGACCGGGGCGACGCGCCGGCGGTGGAGCGGTTCATGCGCCGCTACTTCCTCATCGCCAAAGAAGTGGGGGCCCTGACGCGGGTGTTCTCGGCCAAGCTCGAGGCCGACCAGGCCAAGATCCAGCCCCAGGGCCTGTCGCGCCTGCTGGGTCCGCGGCGCGCGCCGAAAAAGCCGCTCGACGCGCCGGGCTTCTTTGAGGACGGCGGCCGGTTGAACATCGACAGCGCGGACGTGTTCAAGCGCGATCCGCTCAATCTTTTGCGGCTGTTCGTGATCGCCGACCGGCGGGGCCTGGACCTGCATCCCGACGCCTTCACCGCCGTGACGCGCTCGCTGCACCTGGTCACGCCCAAGATGCGGCGTGACCCGGTGGCGGCCCAGACCTTCCTCGACATCCTGGTGCGCGGCAAGCACACCTACAGCGTCCTGACCCTGATGAACGATTCAGGCCTGCTCGGGCGCTATCTGCCCGAGTTCGGCCGGGTCGTGGCCCAGATGCAGTTCAACATGTACCACTCCTACACGGTGGACGAGCACACCCTGCGCGCCGTGGGCGTGATGGCCGACATCGCCGCCGGCAAGCTGGGCCAGGAGCATCCTCTGGCGGTGGCGACCTTCCCCCTGATCGCCGACAAGGAAGCCCTGTTCCTGGCCATGCTGCTGCACGACACCGGCAAGGGCGGGGCGGGCGGCCAGGAAAAGGCCGGCGCGCGCTCGGCCCGCTCGGCGTGCGAGCGCATGGGCCTGGATCACGACCGGGTGGAGTCGGTCGCCTGGCTGGTGGAGCATCACCTGGTGATGAGCGACTTCGCCCAGAAGCGCGACGTCAACGACAGCCGCACCGTGGCCGCCTTCGCCCATATCGTCCAGAACCCCGAGCGCCTGCGACAGCTGCTGGTGCTGACGGTATGCGATATCCGCGCGGTGGGGCCGGGCGTGTGGAACGGCTGGAAGGGCCAGCTGATGCGCGAACTGTTCGGCTCGACCGAGGCGGTGTTTCGCGGCGGGCGCGAGGCCGAGCCCCAGGCCTTCTTCCGGCGCAAGCTGCACCAGGTGGCCGCCGAGGCGCGCGAGCGTCTGGTGGCGGCCGCGCCCCTGGCGGCGGACTGGGCCGCCTCGATGGAAGACGCCTATTTCACCAGCTTCAGCCTGGACGACCAGCTGATGCACGCCGAACTGGTCGCCCAGGGCGGCGCAGCGGCGGCGGCGCGGCAAAAGCCGGAATACAACGCCACTGAAGTGGCCGTGACCGCTAAAGACCGGCGCGGCCTGTTCGCCGACATGGCCGCCGCCATCGCCGCCATGGGCGCCAATGTGGTCGGGGCCAAGGTCTACACGTCAAAGAGCGGCCAGGCGCTGGACGTGTTCCACGTGCAGGACACGGCCGGACAGCCGTTCGGCTGCGATAGCCCCCGCCTGATCGACCGGCTCACGGCCGGACTGGAAGCGGCCGGGCGGGGCGAGCCTCTGGGCCTGGAGCCCGGCCGCACCGCCGACCTCGGCCGCACCGCCGCCTTTTCCATCGCCTCGGCGGTGGCGATCGACAACGACACCGGCGAGGACGCCACGGTGGTGGAGGCCTCAGGCCGCGACCGTCCGGGCCTGCTGGCCGCCCTGGCCCAAACCCTGGCCGACGCCGGCCTGTCGATCCAGTCGGCCCACATCGACAACTACGGCGAGCGGGCGGTCGACGCGTTCTACGTCCACGACGGCGAGGGCAAGCTGTCGGACGGACGCCGGGCCAACGCCCTCAAAGGCGCCCTGCTCAAGGCGCTGGACGCGGGCGAGGCCGCGCCGGGCGGCCGGCGGTTGGAGCGCGCCCGCGCCAGCGTCGGGCGGTGAGCGCAGCTTGACCGGCCCGGCGGCTCGGTCTACCGCGCCAAGGGTGAGCCAAGCCGACAGTCCCGACCAGACGACCACCGAGGGTCTCGCCGACCCCGCCGGCGACGCCGCCGCGCCGAAGCCCTCGCCAGGTGGGCCGCGCGGCTCGGGCCTTATCCGCTCGTCGATGGTCAATTCCAGCCTGACCCTGGTCAGCCGCTTCATGGGCTTCCTGCGCGACCTGGCGATCAGCTATCGCATGGGCGCCAGCGCCACCCCTGCCGCCGACGCCTTCTATACGGCCCTGCTGTTCCCCAACCTGTTCCGCCGCATCTTCGGCGAGGGCGCCTTCGCCGCCGCCTTCCAGCCGGCCTACGTCAAGGCGCTGCACCAGGAAGGCAAGGAGAAGGCCGACAAGCTGGCCGAGGAGGCGATGGCGGGCCTGGCGGCGATCACCATACTGATCACCGTGCTGGCCCAGCTGACCATGCCGTGGCTGATGCTGGTGATCAGCTCGGGCTATGTGCACGATCCGGTCAAGTTCAAGCTGACCGTGCTGCTGACCCAGATCACCATGCCCTATCTGCCGTGCATGGCCATCTACGCCCACCTGTCGGGCGTGCTCAATTCGCATGGCCGGTTCATCGTCTCGGCCGCCGCGCCCACGGTGCTGAACGTGGTCATGCTGGCGTTCGTCCTGCCGCAGAGCGACGCCATCTCCGCCGCCAAATGGGCCTCGGCCGGGGTGGTGGTGGCCGGCGTGGCCCAGATGGCGCTGCTGTCATGGGGCGTGCGCAAGTCCGGCTCGCACGTGCGCTGGGTGTGGCCCACCCTCAACCCCGAGATCCGCGCCCTGATCGGCAAGGCGGTGCCGGGCGCCCTGTCGGCCAGCGCGTTCCAGATCAACATCTTCATCTCCAGCATCCTGGCTTCGCAGGTGGCGGGCGCCCGCTCATGGCTCAACGTGGCCGACCGCCTGTACCAGCTGCCGGTGGGGCTGGTCGGCGTGGCCATCGGCGTGGCCCTGCTGCCGCGCCTGAGCAAGGCGGTGCACACCGGCGATCACGCCAGCGGCCAGGGCGCGCTGGACGAGGCGATCACCTTCGCCCTGGCCCTGACCCTGCCGGCCGCGGCCGCCCTACTGGCCATGCCCTATTTCATCATCGACGCCCTGTTCACGCGCGGCGCCTTCAATGCCTATGACGCGCACCAGACGGCCCAGGCCCTGTTCCAATACGGCTGGGGCGCGCCGGCCTTCGTGCTGATGCAGATCATCAACCGGGCCTTCTACGCGCGCCAGGACACCAAGACGCCGATGCGCTTCGCTTTGCTGCAGGTGGCGGTCAACATCGCCCTGGGCGTCAGCCTGTTCCTGGTCGTCGGCTTCCAGGGCATCGCGGCGGCCACCAGCGCCGCCTCGTGGCTGAGCGTGGTGCTGATGCTCACGACCCTGGCGCGGCGCGGCCACTACACCGTCTCGGCTCACACCGTGGCGCGGGTGCTGCGCATCGCCCTGGCCAGCGTGGCCCTGGGCGCGGCCCTGGCCTTCGCCGCGCACGAACGGCCGGCGATCGAGCATGCGGTGCGCTTTTTGGCCCATGGCCCGCTCAAGGCCAAGGAGCCCGCCATCGCCCTGGTGTGCGTCCTGGCCGTGCCGCTCTACGGCGCCTTGCTGTTCGTGCTGGGCGGGATCAAGCCGTCCGAGCTGCGGCGCCTGATCAAGCGCGCCTAGAACTTCGCCCGACAACGACCAGGAAACGCACCGCGCCCGCGCGGGTCTGCGGCGCGTCGGGCTGACAAACGGTCGCCCGGACCCTAGCTGTCCAGATAGACCAGGCCGCCATAGGTGAGCAGGCCGGCCAGGGCGACCGAGGTCAGCATGACCGGCAACCGCTCGGGCGGCTGGGTGATGGCGGGCGCCAGCATGGCGAAGATGCTGCCGGCCACGCAGGTCCAGCGGTCCTGATGTTTCCAGCCCTGGAAATAGGGCCGCACGATCACGCACGCGACCAGCGCGAACAGCGGGAACGCGACATAGGTCGCGTAGAGCCAGAAGGGGAACATGTCGCCTCGCCGATCTATCCGATCGCGGGATAGAGAAAGGCAGATCCTCGCGGATATCCCCGATGCAGACGCAATGCGCCGTCCAAGATCAGGTTGCGAGTTTTATTTGCCGATTATCAGCGCACATGCCGCGAGGCGGACAGGGCGTAGGCAAAGCTGCGTCTGCGTTGTAACCTCCCCTTAAAGTCGTGCGAGGGCGGCGATGATAGGACTGTTCATTATGGCGGCGGCGGCGGCCATTGCGCCGAAACCAGATGTGATCTTTGCGATCCCGAGACGGTTCTGGGGCGAATACAATTCGAAGCTCGCCGACTGCGGGAGCGCCCGCAACGACTCTCGGCTCGTCATCGAACGCGAGACCCTTCACTTCTACGAGTCCGACGCGACGGTTAGCCAGATCATCTCGAACAGTCCGACCAGCTTCGTGGCACTGGCCGACTACACCGGCGAGGGCGAGCACTGGAACGGGATGAACGAGTTCTTGCTGTCTAAGGATGGCAAGACGTTGACGATGCGCATTCCGAGATCCCAACAGATCGCCCAATCAGACTTCATTCGATATCGCTGCCCCGGCGGGCGCTGAAGGCATGACCACCTACTCGATGATCGTCCTCAAGGACGGTGCATCACCGCCCAACGTGAGCTGGGGTGACATCATCAACGTCGACGCGCCCTGGGACTTAGTCGAAGGGCTCGCGAAGCTCGCGCTTGCTCAATATCCCGGAGCGCACCGCGTCATCGCCGTGATGAGACGGGCCACACCAAGGGCGAGTGGCGGTCATGGAGGCTGTCCTGGTCGTGATCATCGCCCTGTTCGGCGGCCAAGCGCTTGCCGCGCCTGCGCTCACCGCGACCGTCATCGCCCACTTGGAAGCGGGTACCCGGCTGCCACCTGGAACGACTCCGCTCGCTCGCTACGCGCGATGATCTGCCCTTCTCCACGATCCAGGACGGTGTGCCGGTGCCGTCCGGAGCGGTCGCTCGTCCTCGGCATCTACGCCTTGCGCTGCGGGTTGTGGGCAGCCCAGCCGAATGGCTCGCGGATCCTGAGCGTGAAGGACTTCCGCAGTTCGTGCTTGGCGGCTGCGATGCGGTGAACGTAGTCTGCGATCCGGCCCGGAAGAAGGTGAACGGGACTCGGTGAAATGTGGACGACCACATACCGTCGTCCGCCCCGCCAGGGAGTCGCTGAGGCCAGTCGGGCTCGTTTCGGTGCCCACCTAGCCGACCTCGCGCCGCGCCCGCCAGCGAGCTTCCCTGAGTCGTGACGATCGATTGGGGTAAAGAGAGGCTGTAGCTTGACCGCAGGGCCTGACGAACCCACTTCGAAAGACGGCCAACTCCGGGAAGACGACGTGCTCCATATACTGCCTGACACGAACGTCCTGATGCACTTTAGGCGGCCAGACCAGTTGAGCTGGCAGGCATATGCCGAAACTAGCGACGTCGTGATCGTTCTGACGACAGTCCCTGTTCGTGAAATCGACAAGCACGCAAACCTCCACTCGGTCCAGCGGCTTCGAGACCGGGCTCGGGGCCTCAAAGGCTGGATCAGAGGCTTGATCGGAAAGGACGCAACACCGGCGAAAGCCAGCGTCGATGTCCGCGAACCTTTGGCGTTTTTGACGGGCGGACTGGATCCGAACATTCAAGATGACAGGCTGATTGCGAGTGCGCTGATGCTGCGGGAAGAGGGCAAGGACGTGGCGGTGTTCTCCGACGACACCTTACTCCATGCCAAGCTCAGCTCATTTGGAATTCGCGGCATCTGGCCTAACGACGATGATCGCCTAAAGGACGAGCCAGACCCACTGGAGGCGGAGAACAGCCGACTGAAACGGGAGCTCGCGACGTTCACTAACCGGCGTCCCGAGTTGTTTGTGGAG
>Ga0335069_10000117_pt1 | contig 134337 bp, 191 predicted proteins | sample Lox_Sample_11_FD_206714 | JGI IMG/M metagenome (GOLD analysis project Ga0335069, IMG submission 206714) | Soil microbial communities from Loxahatchee National Wildlife Refuge, Florida, United States - Lox_Sample_1.1 | ecosystem: Environmental > Terrestrial > Soil > Wetlands | place: USA...
GGAAGCAAAAGTTGCGATGGAATTCGCAATTGCTAATCGCCCGATGTACCCTGCAGCTCTCCTTGAAAAACTTGGAGCATATATGGGTGGGGATGGTAAAGACTGGAGAAGTTCGGCTCAGCCTGAATTTTGCCAATGGGTTTGGACTGTGGCCGGATGTCCCAACGGGTACATTCCAAACAATGTGGCGATACGTCTTGATGATGAAGACGGATTATCGCTGCCGTATTTAGAAACAGCCGACTTGTCAGATATTCGTTACTGCGGCATGTGGCGCGGTAGGACGCAGTCGCAAGAGTATATGTTGTACTGCATTGTGCCATCTCTTCAGCATGGTCGGATACGACCGGGGGCACCTATCGAAAATGTTGCCGAATTCAAACCGGGTCAGTGCACACAAGAAGAGCTAGAAAATAAAGTTAAGGACGGTTGGGACATTATGCAGCGGATGATCGCCGAAGATGGCCCATATCAGCCAGAAAGCTAACGGAGGGGATAATGTCGGAGTCGAATCTTGCAGTGATGTCGTCACAGCCGACTGCGGTTGTGGTGAGCAACGAGTGGGAGAAACAGCTAGACCTGATCGCCCGGACAGTAGCGCCGGGGCTCAGTCCGGAAGAGTTTCAACTCTTCTGTCACGTCGCACGTGTCCGACATCTGGACCCGCTGCAGCGTCAGATTCACGCAGTGAAGCGCCGCACTTGGAACAAGCAACTGAACGGCGGCAAGGGTGGCTACGACGAAATGATGACCATCCAGACCGGAATCGATGGGTATCGCGCCATCGCTAATCGAACCGGAACCTACATGCCGTCCGACAAACCTGCCTTAATCGAAGATCAAGGCAAGGACACGATGCGCATCACGATGGGCGTGAAGAAGTTTCACGCGGCTTCTGGGACATGGCACGAGTTCTCGGCAACGGCCTACTATCGCGAGTTCGTGCAAACGCGCAAGACTGACGACGGCAAGTACGTTCCGAATGCGATGTGGGAGAAGATGCCGGTCAACCAGTTGACCAAGTGCGCCGAGGCTCTTGCGCTCCGCAAGGGATGGCCGGAAGAGCTTGGCGGCATCTACGTCGACGAAGAGATGCAGCACAACGACAGCCCACAGTACATGCCTCCCGACCCTGCAGCGCCGAAGCAGGACAAGACCAAGCGGGACCTTGGCACCATGAAGCCTTCAATTTCGCCCAATCGCGGCCACGGCAACGAAGGAACGGTGCAGGTGGAGAACACGATCTGCGCCGAATGCAGAGGCGTGAACGGCCACAAGGAAGATTGCAAGAATCATCCGAAGAACAAGGCCAAGACCAGCAAAAAGCCTGAGGGGAAACAGGACCGGCGCGCGGCATGGGTGAATCAGCCGGGGCATGATCCGAAGATTCACATCGGCTTCGACGACGCGATCCAGTTGTTCGAGTTGCAGCGCGACCTCAAGATCAGCGATGAGGACATGAAGGCGTTTCTCGACAAGAACTTCGAGATTCAACACCGCTACCTGATTCGCCAAGCCGATTTTCAACTGGTCCTTGACGCACTGCGAAAGGAATACGGCCCGAAGGAGCCGGAGACGGAGACGGTAGCTGACGATGGCAGCGATCTGGCGGGAATGTTTGACACGCCATAAGAAAGCACATGACACGCACACCAAAAACTTGGCTGATCTCCGATACCCACTTCAACCACGACATGCTGGTGAAACAGGGGTTCGGCCAGCCGACTACCAAGAGCAGATCATCCGGAACTGGCTGCGGCTCGTGCATCAGGATGATCTCGTTTACCACCTCGGCGACGTGATCTTCGCCAAGGCCGGGACGCTCGGCGAGATTCTGCGCTCCTTGCCGGGGAGAAAGATTCTCATCCGTGGCAATCACGACCGCGAGTCGAATAGCTGGTACATCCGCCATGGCTTCGATTTCGTCGCTCACGGCGTCTTGACCGGTGGGGTGTGGCTGACCCACGCCCCGCAGGCAACGCTGCCAGACGGGGCAATTGTGAACGTTCACGGCCATCTCCACGCAGGCACCCACAGGAGCCAGACGACCGCCGACCACTGCAAGCTACTGGCTCTCGAAGTCGACGGCTATTCGCCGGTCGAGCTTGATGAATTTGTCGGGTTTTCCTCAATGCAGCGGAAAATCCTGATGCCGTACGAGGCAGATTGAGAATTTTTGGAGTCTTGACATTGCATACTTGTTGGCTTTCAATGGACTTGGCGTGTCCAGCGCCGGTTCGCTTCTTCCCTCCGAGGGTAAGCGACGATAAGGCCCGATCCACTCCCCCGGTGATCGGGCCTTTGATTTTTCCACAAAACGTGGTTACTTTTCCAATACCCTGCGCTTGAAATACCTCATTAAATGCGCTTTTTATGAACAATCTTTCGGCTATGATTGCGGAGTCGGGCTCGCTACCCGATACCACGCCCGTTGAAAAGTTCCGGGGCCGGTCACAAACTGGCCCCGCGAAACTTATAGGGTGGGGTAGATCAACGGGCACTCTCCCAACGCAAAAAATGGTTCTTGCGCTGATGGGAAAGCTGCGCCTGTAGGGGGAAAAATGGTGCTGCTAAGGCCAGAGTGTGGCCCCGTGTGTTGTTGGTATTGTGGCATGGTTCTGGACCTGTCGGTTGGCTGTGTTTGTGCGAAGAATCGGTGGACAAGAGATCATCGGATTCCGCGAAGCCGAGGCGGTGAACACCACGCGCGGAATATGGTTCATGCGTGTGTAGTGTGCAATTCCCGCAAAGGCAATCGAACTGTTGAGGAATATAGGGAGTTTATTGAATCCAAAATCCCTGCGGAATTGAGAGGTAGCACAAGATTCTCTTTCTGGGCGGAGACACCATAATGGGGAGAATTCGAACTGTGAAACCAGAATTTTTTTCGAGCGAAGATTTATCTTCTCTCCCTGAGTCCACCCATCTACTCGCGGCGGGACTTCTTTGTTATGCCGACGACGACGGCTACTTCAACGCAAATCCGGGTCTCATTAAAGCGACAATTTTTCCACTTCGTGAGCCCTCAGTGAGTGTTCCGGAAATGCTCCTGCAACTCGCCAGAATAGACTATGTACTCCTCGGGAAAGGGTCGGATGGTAAGAGCTATGGAAGGATCACAACCTTCGCCCGACACCAAAGAGTGAGCCATCCAACTCCAAGCAAAATAAGAGGGATGGCGATTGAATGGGATTATTCTCTGAATACTCATCGAGGACTCATTGAGGGTTCCGTGAATAGTCAGGATATTTTCGTCCCTGAAGGGAAAGGAAAGGAACAGGGAATGGAAGGGAAGGGAGAGGAGATCACCCCGGGAATGGTCGCGAAAGGGGTGCTTGACGATCTCGCTTTAGCGGGGCGCGATCTTCTCCTGAATTTGGAAAGTGTGGCCGGTGCCGAAATGCGTGCTGGCGCGACCGCAGAAAAAACCCGCGATGCGATGATCGCGGCGTGGCGAAAATATGAAAAGGCAAAGCCAAATCTTGAGTATTCAAAAGGGCCAGCGAAATTTTTTGGAGACGGCGATTGGAGAGACTCTTCGATCTGGCCATACAAAAAGAAAATCAAGGAAGACCCAATGAGCAAGATGAAATTTGTAAACAGGTAAACGGGGGAAATAATGGCAGACATCGACGACTTCATACTTCCGGACAGTGTGCCGGAGCGCAGAAACGAAAAACAACAAACACAGTCCCTGATGCTGGCATCTGGACCTCCAGCGAACGTGGATGCGGAGAGAACGATTCTCGGTGCGATTCTTCTGGACAACGAAGCGTACTTAGAAACCTCCGAGACGGTCAGACCGGACGATTTTTCACTCGATTCCCATCGCCGTATCTTTCTGCGAATGTCGAACCTGATGGATCAGAACCACGTCATCGACATCGTCACACTCGCGAACGAACTTTCAAAAAACAAAGAGATCGAGTCGGTCGGTGGTGTCGCTTATCTCGCGTCACTCACCGAAGGTTTGCCACGCCGACCTGTAATAGACGAATACATTCGCATTGTCAAGGACAAATCAACGTTACGCCGGTTGATGGGCCTTGCGAATTCGACGATTGAAAAAGCTGCCGATCAGTCCGAAGATGCGCTGGCAATTGCAACGTGGCACGCCGCCGAGCTACAGGAAATCATCGAAGGCGGAGTACATCACGGGCTTGTTCAAGCCTGTGATCTATCGGTCGAGGTTCTCGACCGATTCATCGAACAATCAAAACTTCAACAATCTCCGGGGTTCAGCTACGGCATTTCTGACCTCGACGATCAAACCGGTGGTATTCAACCCGGAGAGCAATGCGTGATCGGTGCGTACTCTAGCGTCGGCAAGACAACGCTCCTCGCGCAGGTCGTCGCCGCCAATTGCCCGAAGGGTCACCCTATGGCACTGTTTCTCTATGAGCCGACGCGGCACGACTTCCTTCGTAGGCTCTGGTCTATTGTGTCCGGCGTCCGCTACTCTGCCGTGACCAAGCCTTGGACGGCAACCAAGGACGAGATCGAAAGGCTCATACGCGCCCAGAGCGAGGTGGCGGAGTGGCCACTTTTCATCAACGACATCAGCAATACCTACCTTGACGAGCAGATTGCGCAGACACGAATCGCCATGCATCGCGAGAAGATAGAGCTTACCGCTATCGACTACATCCAGCGGATGAAGATTCGCTCGACCGATAAGTTTGAAGACACAAGGCTCAAGATCGGCAGAGCCAGCACCGAGAACGCGAACTTAGTAAAGAACACAAAAAATCGCACAGTGATTCTATCGCAACTGCGTCGCAGCAATCTTGAAGCGGTGCCGACCATGGACCTTCTGCGCGAGAGCGGACAGATCGAAAACGACGCGGCAACCGTCGTACTACTGCACCTGAAGTTCGATGCAGAGCAGGGCCACTTCACAAACGAAGGCGCTGCAATCGTCGCCAAGCAGCGGTTCGGAATTCCATGTAACGTTAGTCTTGTGAAAGACCCGCAGACGGCTCTCTGGTGCGCTCCAAAAACAAGCTCGACAACATCATCAGAGGGCCTCGGCTACAAGCGGTACGATGACGACGAAGACGCAGCGTAGGAGGTTTCGTGTTCCAGAAATGCAAGAAATGTGGAAGATGGTTTGGCGACGAAGTTTGCTCGACCATCTGCCCGCATCGCGGCATAGGTTTCTGCGCCGTGTGTGATTGCACAGTGTGTGTCTGCGAGAAAGAATATTCGCGAGACTGGGAACGAAGTAACAACAGCACGCGAGAAAAAGAGAATGACTAAAAGAATTGCACTTACACAGCCAGAGCTTTTGTTCATCGCGACAGATGGCTGTGTTGCGGAGTTTTCTTCTGATCGTGTTTATCGTTACACGCTGAGGCGGAGGTGGGAGGACCGCACCGAAAGACATCTCTCTATTGTCTGGCTGATGTTCAATCCATCAACTGCGGATGAAGTCGAGAACGATCCGACCATTCGCAAGTGCATCGGATTTTCGAGAAGATGGGGATATGAGAAGCTTGTGATCTTAAATCTCTATGCGGTCCGAAATTCGGACCCGAGAGTGCTCCGATTCGTTGACGACCCTGTGGGTCCAGAGAATGACGAGTGGATAAGAAAAAGTCTCACAGAGGCGAGCGAGGTGGTTTGTGCATGGGGATGCGCGCAACACATGCCGACAATCGACGCGAGAATCAAAGATGTGCTGAAGATCGTTGCCGAAAGCGGTCGTCGGATGGTCTGCCTTGGATATCGCAAGGATCATCACCCACGCCACCCGTTGATGGTCAGCTACGACACACAGAGAATACCGTACAAGATCGTGAACCCTCCGGGAGAGGACCACAAGGAGGAGTCGTGAACAACGTTATCGAGATGGTGCCATCAATCGCCCTAGATGAAGCTCAGAGGGAAGAAGTGCTGGCTTGTGGCCGTCGTATCCGCACTGAAAAGATTGCCCTGCGAAAGTCCAGCATGGCTATCGGAAGAGACGGAGCGTTTATCGAAAACCTCGCTGATCGGGGCTCATGGGAAGTCTTCGGGTGCCGAAACCAGCACGAGTTCCGCATCGCCGAGGGAATCGGCAGATCGAACTGGTACCGGGTGATCGGGATAGGTCTCAAGTTCCTTGAGGTTGATCGCGAATCGTACATCGCAATGAGCCTTGAAAATGCCGAGCGTCTTGCCGCTGAGCCACCGGAGGTGCGACACGACAAAGACAATCTCCAGAAGGCTGCGGAGATGACTGCGGAAGCTTTCGACGACTACATGACAACGCTTGGTGCGCATCGCGAGGGTAGACCCAAGCGCGAGCAGTGGGTGCAGGTGAAATGGCGTATGAGGGCCGAGCAGCGCAAAGTCATTCAGAGTGCTTTGGAGACATGGAAACAAGAGCACGGGATCGAGGACGATGCGTTCGCGCTTGAAACGCTTGTCATGGAATATTCTGACCGTCCAACCTTGACTGGGTTTATTCTTGAATCCATTCCCCGGTTGACAGGAACGGTTCGCGAGACAAACGATATCGAAACACTGAAAGCATCGCTCGTCGAGTACGTGCAGGAAATGGCAAACATTGTTCGCGTCTGCTGTGGGGAGGTAGAAGAGGAGGAAATTGCGTGAGTGAAACAAAAAAGGAAGAAGTGTTGCTGTTTACCGATCCACTCGTAGTCATAGGTGTCGAAAATACGCCGGACGGCAAGATGTTAACTCAAATCAAAGCGAATGGATCGCTCACTCCTGCAGGCATGGCACTGATACTCGTTGATATTCTTCGCCACAGCGCAAAAATGTTCAACGTTGACGAAAGCGTTATTTGGGATTGGGTTGAGCGTGAGCACCTTCATCCGACAACTAAGATTCAAGAGGTCGTTCCGCAGTGAGCAATGAAGTAGTCAAGCCGGTGCCTTGATTGCAGTCGGAGATTGACAGGCTGCAGCGGAAAGGATAGTCGTGAAGATTTGCCAGACACACTGGGAAGAATTGATTAAGGCGCTTGAAGAGCGCGATCTGATGAAGTACGTGGCGAGCGATTCAAAGAGCGCGATCCAGAGACTTCAAGCGCAGCTTGGCGGCGATGATAGTGATAAAACATTCGAGCCGTTGCTCGGCGCTAACTTCGCCATCAAGACGAACTTCCTCGGCGCGGTCGGCTTGGCGTGCTTTGCACCGGATGCACCATGCCCCCTTTGCTTTTTAGATGAAGGAATAAAGAAGGGCTGTGGCGATCCCAATTGCACACGGCACCATGACAGCGGCAGTGACTGGATACGTTATGCGGCAGACGACCAGCTTAATAAAGCGAGAGAATTAAAGCTCGTGCCACCGGTTCAATGAGAAGAACTGCCATCAAGCGCAAAACACCATTGCGCTCTAAGAGTCCGAGTTGGATAAAGAAAATTGCCACCTCAAAAAAGAGGAAAACTACAGTGAGAGTGGTTCCAAAGTTCCTATGCGATGACGGCGTGTATCGGTATCCAGACGGTCGAGAGGAATGCGAAACCAAGAGCAAGAAGGGCCGCGAGGAATACGCGCGACGGACTCGTGATATGTGGGAGCGCCAGCACCACATGTGTCGTCTCCAGATTTCGGATCAGTGCAAAGCAAAACGAGGACGGCTCCTGATTACAGAGGCGGAGTTTGACCACGAAGATGGCCGGGGAATGGGCGGATCACATAGAGACGACAGGATAGAAGTCAATGGGAAGCCACAAAACGGCGCTGTCTGTCACTGGTGCAATACTCTCAAAGGATCACGCAGAATCCCTTACCTAGACAGCGTGGATTGACGGGCGCAATTTCCTTGACACGTCGAGGGGGTCTAGCGCAGACTATCAAACATGGGCATAGTACCTGAGCAGATCAAGTGCGACCATCCGGGTTGCAACGTCACTCGGCAAGAGGTCAATCACTGGTTTGCAGTTGAAGTAGATGAGGGGAAAGCGGTGCACATCTACGAATGGGACTATGCTGTGGCGGCGAAGAGGCTGAAGCGTTGCAAACATTTCTGCGGCGCTGCTCACGCTGTGCATCATATCAGCATGTCGTTAGGTGTAAGGACGTCATCTTCGGAGGAGCAGATTTTATGATTATGGAACAAGAGCCTATTCTGGATGAAGGGCAAGTTCTTTGTGTGCTGGACGAGAGCGGCGACACGCGAATGCAGTGGGATAAAAACGACCCAGTGCAGGTTGCAAAGGCTGAGGCTCGGTTCAACGAACTCAAGGCCAAGGGCTATCTCGGCTACAGCGTCAACAAAAAAGGCGACATGGGAGAAGTGCTGAGCGCTTTCGATCCCAAGGCCGAGAGAATCATCATGCATACACAAATGGTGGGGGGATAGCATGTGTCTTTCATCTGTCATCGAGACGTGCGATCATCCATCCGATGTCATCATCGACGGATGGAAAGAGATCGACGCGAAGAATCCGCGCTTCATGTTTAAGCAGAACGGAAGCTACGACATCCCCTTCGATAAGTGGATTACAGCAACAGACGAGCACGCGCCGACTGGCATCAAGGCGAGCGATGGCCAAACGTACGATCCCGGTTTCCATGCCTACGCCGACGAGAAGGAAGTAGACACAAAGCGTATGCAGCGAGTATTTCTGCGCGGCGTCACCTGCATCGGGAAGCAAGGTGGCAAGAGAGCGGTGATTGCTCGCCAGATGTATCTTCCCTCGAAAAATAACGGCTGGCCACCGAAGCCCGATGAGGAAAACAAATCGCTCATGGACCGCGTGAAGAACGTCTTGCCGGGGAATGCCTGATGCCGATCCTCGAAAAAGAAAAAGTCATCTCTCCGGTGATTGCACCCCTACCGGATGACGGGGCCATGTATAGCCTCTTGGGAGGAGTGGACTACGCTACGAACGCGGGGATTACGGTGGGAGCCGTGATGACAGGGGGGAACTTATCGGCAACGGTCCTCACTCTCAGCGATTTAACTCGCATGGTAGATCAGTTCCAGCAAACTATCTATACTTCGAGTGGCGCTCAGACAGCGCTTGGCCAGTCCCTCCACTATCCAACAATCATCCCGAATTCTTTTGGGGCTCAGACTCAATATCAGGTGGATGGTTGGTACACCAGCATCGGGAGCCTATATGGGGCGATGCAGTACCAGATCAACCAAGTGTCCAATGTCTGGACGAACATTGTCACAGCGGGTTTTGGCTGGTCCAGTTTTGCGACTCCTGAGGAGCTTGCAGTTCATCAGGAAAGAGAGGCCGCACGTGCTGCAAAGTTCGCCGCCGCCGAATCCCGCGCCGAGCAATTGATGCTCTCGCTTCTGATGCCGGATCAGGTACAACAGTACAAAGATCACGGCTATTTTGAAACTCTGGTGGACGACCGTGTATACCGCATCAAAAAAGGCAGGGCCGGAAACGTTGAGTTGATTGTCAAGGGGAAGCCAGCGATGCGTTACTGTGCCCATCCACTCGACTGGACACCAGCGCCGGATGCAATGATCGCGCAATTTTTGATGTTGAAAACCAACGAGAAAAAGTTCATCGAAACAGCAAACAAGACTCAACTGGCAGCTTAGCAAGCTATCAAGTCTAAAATCCGGGGGGAACAATGCACATTCCAGATAGCATCCGCAACGCATTATTTGAGGAAGATGCGACACCAGCCAAGCAGGCTCCTGTTGCCGCTCCACACCCAATGCAGGCCGTTCCGCAGTCGCCAATGGACTTAGCGGCACCAGTCGCTTCGGCAACTTCCGATCCTCACGACGGAGATGCATACCAGAAGGTTCTTGTCAGAACCGACTATACTAAAGCACCGCTGTTTGCTGTGTTTCAAAAGTATCTTGCGCCCATGGCCGACATGCCGATGGACGACAAGACGAAATTCAGCATCGCTCTCAAACAGGCTCAGGCGCAGGAGGGTCTCGACGTCAATGCGCTTCTGAAGTTGTTTGATGACGCAACAGATGCTCTCCAAAAGGCGGTCGATGGATTTGCACAAGCGACGGCTCAGTTTGTCGATGAGCAGGTGACGGCGCGCAACAAGAAAGCGGCTGACCTTGAGGCCCAAGCTCATCAACTCAAGGAAGATGCTTTTGCCGCGCAACAGAAGAGCGATCAAGCGAAGCACAACTTCGACGTCGCAGTTGCGAAACGCTCGAACGAGATCGCTTCCGAAAAGTCAAAATATGCCAGCTTGCTGGTTTAAGGAGTCCACCAGTGTCCACCAATATGTCACTTCCAAGCTCTGCAGATTTGAAGTCCTTCTGGTCCCGTCCCGAAGGGAAGGTCGCAATCGGCATCTACGCAGCGGCTATCGGCGCGGTCGTCTACTTTTGGGGGCTGATCGTTCCATTCATTGTCTCGATGCTTGAAGACACGCTACACATGGTGTATCTCGCCGGGATACTCGGTGCGGTCGCATACCTCGTGTTCGGCAAGCGTCCGCAGTTGATGTTTCGAGTGCTCGTCAGGAAACTTACCAGCTTGTTTGTTGCCGTCTATCCTGTTGAAATTACCGAAGACAAGTTGCAGCAGATGAAAAAAGGACGCGATAAAATGAACGGACAAATTTCGCTAGTAAAAGGAAATATCGTTCAATTGCAGCGGGTAATGCAGCAGAACCATGCCGACGCCGTTAAGGGATTCGGTATGGCGCAACAGGCGCAAAAAATGGCGGCAGCTACCCATGACGAGAATGAGCAGTTGCGAATGCAACTGGCCATGAAAAAGGCCGCTCGTCAAGCTCAACGCCGGGAACAATCAAACATCGGCTATGCCAGCCTGCTCGAAAGACTCCAGAAGGTCTATAATTTCCTGACACGGTATGCGACCAACATCGACTTTTTTATTGACGACACGCAGGACCAGATCGATCAAAAGAAACTTGAGTATAAGACCACCATGGCGGCGTCCAGCGCGATGAAACAGGCAATGGCGGTCATCAAGGGTAATGCCACAGAAGAGGATATGTACGATCAGGCATTCGATTACATCGAGCAAAGCGTCAGCACGCAGCTTGGCATCATGGACGACCTGCAGCGCATCTCGCAGAACTTCATGGATGGCATGGATGTGCAAACCGGCGCTGTCGACGATGCGGCTCTTCAGGCATTGAACGCATTTGAACAGAAGGCGCTCACCTCAGGCGACAAGAGCTTTGATCTTGTCATGAGTGATGCGAAACCAAAAGCCGTTCCAGTACCCATTCGGGCAACGGGAACAACGGGGGAACTCGGCGCGTCGTCATCTGATTGGGACGACATGCTGAAGTAGCAAGACACGGAGGGAAGAAATATGGCAGGTTTGAAGAAGGGGCCACGGGTCGTACTTGCGGCCTTGGCTGTAGTTGGAGTTATCTTTGGTCTCCGCACTGCAATGCAGAAGGGACTGATCCCTACACCGGGAATTATGAAGTCATTGGTTGCGGCGCGGGTGACGTTGCCGCCACAGCAAGATGCAGAAGTTGCGAATGTCGTGGCTCTTCCGTATCCATCGTCAAGTCCTGCGAGCGTCTCCGCAAACCACATTCAGTTCGATGTGTGGGAGTGGAATGCTATGTTCTCGCTGATCTACGCAAACGGCGGCGCGAACACAACCAAGGGCTCTTTGATGGAGAAGAACAACGTCAATCTCACTCTGCATCGCGAAGACTCAAACGAGCAGATGAAGGCCGATCTGCTCGCCTGCGCAAAGCAACTTCACGATGGTGCGCAAAATTGTACGACTGGAGCCGAAGCGATTGTTGTTATGGGCGACAGCGGTGGGCAGTGGCTTGCCGATCTTAATCCGCAGTTAAAGAAGCTCGACAAGTCAGGTGCGTATGACGCTGAGATTATCGGTGCGGTAGGCCGGTCGAACGGCGAAGATGCCCTGCTTGGCCCTGCTGAGTGGAAGACCAATCCACAGAGCATGAGGGGCAAGACCGTCGTCGGTGTGATTCGCGATGGCGACTGGAACATCGCGCTCAATTACGAGGGCTCGAACGGGCTCAAGAACAATCCCGATTTGAAGACCTACGATCCGGATGCGGTCAACTGGATAGCCGCTCCTGACGAAGACTACATCAAGGCCGTAACCGAGGTTTATGTTCCAAACCGCTGCGAAGAGCGGCAGGTGGTCAAAGACGGCAAGATGACCGGGGAGACAAAGAACGTATGCCCGGACGGAGTAGTTACATGGACTCCGGGAGACGAGCAGGCCGTTCATGGACGTCCGGGAACAACAAAGATCATCTCGTCGCACGAATACGCGTCGCAGATGCCAGCAGTAATCCTCGGCATCAAGAAGTTTTTCAATGACAATCGCGACGAGATCAACGGCCTGCTTGCTGCGTCGTTTCAGGCTGCGGATCAGGTGAAAGCATTCGATGCCGTCCGTCAGGCTGCAGGCAAGATGTCGGCACAGCTTTACAACGACCAGACAGGCGACTACTGGTATCGCTATTACAAAGGCTTCACCGATCCGACAGGCGTGCCATTGGGTGGTTCTGCCGTTTTCAATCTCCAAGACGATATCAATTATTTCGGCCTAGACGGTCAGCATAACAACAACATGCGTGCGACCTATGAGACGTTTGGGAAGATCGCAACCATGAATTACCCGGCGCTTTTCAAGGACAACCCCATCCCGCCATATCGCGAAGCCGTCGATCCGTCATTTATCAGTGGAGCACAAGCGCTGTTAAGTTCGAGCGATGCAGGGGGAGCGAGCGCTGAGACAGTTGATTATTCTGCACAGGCTCAAAGCGGCGAGGTTCGCGGCCATAAGGCCGTTTACATCAACTTTGCGACCGGCTCAGACGTACCTCTGCCCGACAGCATTCCTGCCTTGAACGAACTAAAGGACGCGCTGGCAATCAATTCACAGCTTGCCATTAAACTCGATGGTTATACCGACAACACGGGATCGGATACAGTGAACGTACCGCTCAGCAAGGCGCGTGCCGAGGCAGTGAAGCACTTTTTCCAGCAAGCTGCGCCGATGAGCTTCCCTGACTCGCGGTTTGTTTCTGTTGACGGTCACGGCTCCGCCGATCCGATTGCGGCCAATACTTCAGCAAGCGGTAAGGCTCTCAACCGGCGTGTGGAGATCACGCAAATCGGGCAATAACAATAACGTGGCCTGAGGCTATTTACAGAATCTTCACGGAAATCGGCGGCGCGTTATTACTCGCCGCCGTCCTACTTGCCTTCTTTACAAACTTCTGGGCCGACTTATTCAGGTTCCTAGATCGAAACAGAAAAACAGAGTTTATTCCAACCAAAGACACCGAGGACGAGGAATGAAGGAAGCGTTCACACCAAATGCCGTTCTCGACAAGTCGGCGATGCGGACTCTTATTGGCATCGAGGTCATAACGGCGATGATCCTCTGGTTTGTCAGTCCGTCGCCATTGCTGCCAAAGCCGGGAGAGGTATGGTCGTCGTTCGCCGACCTCTGGCAGCAGGGCCTCGGTGCGGAACTGATTACCAGTCTCGTGCTCAACCTCGAAGCCATTCTCGCGGCGACGGTGGTATCGCTGCTGTTGTCCTATGCGAGCGTGATACCTGTGTTTCAGCCGATAGTCAGATTCATCGGCAAGCTCAGGTTTCTGTCTCTGGTTGGCCTCACCTTCGTGTTCACTCTCATGACGAGCAGTGGCCACGAATTGAAGCTGTCGATTCTGGCTTTTTCGGTGACTGTGTTTTTTGTGACGTCGATGGAGGACGTACTGGGATCGATCCCGAAAGAGGTCTACGATCTGGCGCGCGTGCTGCACATGGGCAAGTGGCGGATGGTGTGGGAGGTTGTTGTGCTTGGCCAGTTCGACAAGGTCTTCGATGTCATCCGGCAGAACGCGGCGATGAGTTGGATGATGCTTACTCTTGTTGAAGGCATCGTGCGGTCGGAAGGTGGTATTGGTGCCGTGCTGCTCGACCAGAACCATCACTTCCGCTTGTCGGCAGTGCTCGCAATCCAGTTGACGATCTTGATGCTTGGCGTTGCGCAGGACTACGCTTTTGGCTTCGCAAAGAAGTTCTGCTGCCCCTATGCGTTTCTCACCGTGGAGGCACGATGAACGTTCCCTACGTGTACAAAGACGTCATCCTGAAGCTCGACAACATCTGCCTTGAGTACGACGGCAGGCCGATCCTCAAGAACATGTCTGCCGAGATACGGGATATTTACATCCCCGGAAGGGTAACAGGGCAGATCGTCGCAATCTTGGGTCCGAGCGGTGTGGGCAAGACGCAAACCTTCAGGATCATGGCCGGTCTGCATCGTCCAAGCTCTGGACAGGTGTTGCTTACTGACGGCACCGGCTTCCATCCCGTGCGAGCAGGGCAGGTCGGAGTCGTTGCGCAGAACTATCCGTTGTTCAATCACCGCTCGATTTTCGGGAACCTGATGATCCCGGCGCTCGCTCACCAGAAGGACTATGCGGCAGCGAAGGAAGCTGTTGCCGATGGGCTGGAGAAGTTTGGCCTCTCGGACAAGGCTACTCTCTATCCGGCTCAGCTATCGGGCGGTCAGCGCCAGCGCGTGGCGATCCTGCAGATGTTGCTTTGTCAAGAGCAAGTTATTCTCATGGACGAACCATTTTCTGGTCTCGATCTGGTGATGCTTGAAAAGACGTGCGAGACGATCTCGGACGCGGCAAATCTTTCCGAATTGAACACCATCGTGATTGTCACCCACGACGTCACGGCTGCTGTATCGATTGCAGATCATATTTGGCTCTTGGGCAGGGACCGCGCCGTCGATGGGAGCATTATTCCCGGCGCTCGCATCGTCGAGACATACGACCTGTTAGCGCGCGGTTTGTGCTATGAAAAAGGCGCAATTACAAATCCACGTTTCATGGAAACGGTGCGCGAAATCAAAGACAAATTCCGGAATCTATAGGAGGCATTATGGATGCATCGCAAGTAGCGGACAAAGCCATTACCGAACTGATGCAGCGCATTGATGGTTTAGCGATGAAACTGGGCACTACGGCAAACCACGTGTTCGATATCTATGTTGCACAAGCACGAGTTGAGGCGACTCGCGACGCAATGGTTTCTATCTTCTTCTTCATTGTGGGAATGGTGGCTGCAATAAGGGCACATTCCATCTACAAAAAAAGAGTTGAAGACGATGAGTTACCGGTTTTATTTGAATGCTTTATCTTTGTCGCGATTATCTCCTTCGTATTTACATTATTAAATGCCTACGCATCATTCGGCGAAGCGCTCAACCCGCAATATTGGGCATTGCATCAACTGGGAACTGATATAAAATCTCTTTTCTAAAAAGGAGGTCGCGGTAGACAAAGCAAGGAGAGATCAAGGAAATGGTTCGTACGCTATGAGCTTGCCGTGTGCAACATGTCATGCAGACTGTTGTGGTCCGGTTGTACTGACCAAGTTCAGACTGCAACGCATCAATGATTATCTTCGGTCTAAGCCGCGAGAGGAACTGGAAAGGCTAGCGGCCCAGAAGCGGGATTGGGTGACCTGCAAGTTCGTAGATACGCAAGATTTTTCATGCTCTGTGTATCCAGTAAGGCCACGGCAATGCGAACTGTATGGACGTGTTGCCGGAATGAGGTGTCCTCATGTAAATGGGTTGGTAAACATCGTAACTCAATCTACCGCAGACCTGTGGATGGCGCTTGAGCTAGAAAGTGAAGTTGTTGGGTTGTCAAACGAATACAAATGGAGGGAAATCATGGGCGGAAATCAATACACCGTAGCAGAAGATACTGGGTCCAAGTTGGAACAGCCGGGACCAACGCCACAACAGGTCGAGCTTCTTGTATGTAAGTGCGGAGACTGCACGCACTGGGAGATCGGCCATAACTTCATTATGTGCCGCACATGCGGCGATAGCTTTAGCGCTGAGATAACGGTGCCTGACCACGATAAGCTTATCTGGCAGATACATCAGCGCTAAACAAGCTTCCCCGCAATGGGAAGGCGCGGGTCTTTAGAGATGGCCCGGGGAGGGGCCGAAAATGAAATTCTTGAACAAGGGACCCGCACACAATATTGAATCTAGGAAGCACGGCTATGAGAATCGTCGCCATAATGTTATCGATTGTGTTTGCGGTCACATCTGTATTAGCGATTGTATACGCTATTCGCCATCGGTCCGATAAAGACGGTGGTGGAAACGTGTTTTAACGAAAGAGGTGGCAGATGTTCGTCAGTGAGTTTCGTAAAGTTGGAGACTTGAAGCTCCCTCCGTACAGTGGAACTCGGGTTATGATGCTTCCAATCGTAATAGGTGACTGCGCCAGTATCCCAGACTTTTTATCCCATTACAGATGGACAGCATGGCGACTGGCTCACATGGCTGATCCTGAACATCTCGGCAAGGTCGGCTATCTCACCATAGATGAAAAACATGTACTTGCTGGCACGACGCACAGGCGCGCAGGGATGCATGTTGATGGTGGCAAAGACAGAGGGTGGGGCGGCGGAGGCTGGGCAGGAAAAGACACTGGAATGTTGACTATCTCGTCTCATGTTGGATGCCGTGCTTGGGCTCAGACATTCGATGGAGAAGTTGGTGATGAGGGCGACTGCGAGGGCTTATTCGATGAGCTTCAATCGAGCGGAACTCTGCTCGCACCGGGCACTGTCTACTGGCTTGGAGGTCTGTGTGTTCACGAGTCTCTTGCTCAGCCCAGTGATGTGAAACGCCAGTTTGTTCGTCTCTCTCTACCATCAGAAGCGCCATGGTATGAAGGCTACACAGAGAATCCCTTGGGCGTTCTCCCAACAGGCCAAATTCTTCCGCGACGCAAATTTATGGACGAAGGTGCATGAGCGAACTGCAACTTATCTACGAACGCTTGGATCAGGCGTGCTGCCCAGAGGAAGTCTTCGGCGACGCGGCTGATATTTCTGCGAACTTTAAGCTACTTGCCCGTGCGTGCCATCCAGACTTTCACCCCGGTGATCCGTTAGCGAAGAAAGCGTTTCAAAAGCTCAATTCATTGAAAGTGGTCGCCGAGGAAAGGGTGAAGGCTGGCGAGTGGGGAAAGAAAATTCCCTTGCCGCACTGCACGCCGGTAAAGATCGGTGCATACGATGTCAACCGCGATCCGCAGATTGGAGACATTGCCGATGTATATCGCGTGCGCGGCGCGGATGCATACGTTAAAGTGGCGCGGAGTCACAATGACAATGATTTGATCCGTGCTGAAGCTGAGGCGCTGAAGGTGCTTGAAGGTGTAAAGCCACCTATATGCGAAGGGATTCCAAAACTACGCTCAACCTTCCAGATTGACGGTCTGCGAAAGAGAGAAGTCAATGTAATCCTCGGATTTCCGGATTTTATTTCGCTTCTCAATGTACGCGGCAAAATGGACGTTGACGCTCGCACGTCGGTATGGATATTTAAGCGACTTCTTTCTGTTCTTAGTTGGGTACATCACTTTAAGATGATTCACGGGGCAATTCTCCCGCCGCACGTTCTCGTCTATCCAGACAACGACGGGAGGTCCGGATTTGATCCACGCAAACACACAGTGAGAGTGATCGACTGGTGTTATAGCGTGGATTACAAAAAACGCACGCGGCTTTCGGCGTGGGTTCCGGCGTGGAAAGATCATTATGCTCCGGAGCTACTCAATAAGACCGGCATCGGTCCATCGTCAGATATTTACATGGCGGCAAAGCTCATCCGCTATCTGTGCGGTAAATTGCCGCCTGCGATGGAAACAGTTCTCAACCGTTGCCTAGACCCCAATCCAAAGAAACGCTACCAGAAGGCTGGACACGTTTTCGATGATTGGATGAAGGCGGCTGTGATGGAGTTCGGCTCTCCAAAATGGCATGAGTTCAACTTGCCGTGAGCGAGGAATAATGATGGAAGATTATCAAGAACAAGTAATTCAGGAAAAGGCCGATCTCGATCTTAAAATCGAGAAGCTCAATCGATTTGTGAGCGGAGAGACTTTTCAATTACTGGACTCCGAAGAGCAGCAACGCATGACCGAGCAGCTATCGTACATGAATGCCTACTCGGAAGTGTTAGGACGACGCATCGTCGAGTTCTAACTCCCAACTGTGGTAAATTTTTACCCATGAAGCGGGTAAAGGTTGGAGAACATTGGGCAGAAGTAGATAATCGCGATTTTGCCCTAGTATCGCAATATAAATGGAGATCGACAAAAGGAGGCGATCCGGGCAAGAACGGAACGATATATGCGATAGCTCATACTTCGATGGTAAACGGCAAGCGAAATACAGTATCCATGCACCGTTTGATATTGAACGCTCCGAAAGGAGTTCAGGTAGATCACGACGACGGCAATGGGTTGAACAATAAACGGAGGAATATACGGCTGGCGACAAACCAGCAAAATCAGAGAAACAGGAAGCCCGGTTCAAATCAAAGCTCTAAATTCAAAGGAGTATCGCTCGATAAACGACACGGAACTTGGAAGGCGTACATCATTGTCGATGGAAAGAACATTTGGTTAGGGCAGCATAAAACTGAGGAAGATGCGGCCAAAGCCTATGATGTGGCTGCTCGCAGGTTGTTTGGCGAGTTTGCAAAATGCAATCTCAGCAACCCATAAAGGAGGACACAATGGGGGGTGGATCATGGGACACTGGAACATATCGGAGCGCTGCATCAACGCGCAAGGCTACCGGCGTAGATGACTTCGCATTTACCAAGACGGCGACATCGGCACATACGAATCTTGATCCGATGCGCATCAACACCAAGCCATTCAGCAAGCTGGAATCAAGGGATTCTGCAGACCATCCAGAATCGAATCCCGTGCTGGTCTGCTTTGATGTGACAGGATCGAACATCGAGCGCGCTGTCGACGTGCAGAAGAAGCTCCCAACTTTAATGGAGCTTCTGAATAAGTACCTGACAGACCCTCAGGTTGCAGTTGCCGCAAATGATGACTTCAAAGTTTCAGGAACAAACGCGATCCAAATTTCGGACTTTGAGAGCGACAATCGAGTTGACGATCACATCCGCAACATTTTTCTTGTAGGCAACGGCGGGGGCAACAACGGCGAATCATACGATTTATTGCTCTATGCTGCGGCGCGCAAGATGGTGCTCGATTCTGTGGAGAAGCGCGGCAAGAAGGGATACATGTTCTTGTATGCCGATGAACTGATATTCCCCTCCGTTTTGAAGCACGAAGCGGAAGCTGTGTTCGGCGACAAAATCGAGTCCGACATTCCGATTGCCGAGATCATTGAGGAAGCAAAGCGCAACTTCAACATCTTTGTGATCTGGCCGCGCGGCGGCGAGGACCGCGCTCATGAGCAGTACAAGACGCTGTTCGGCGAGGAATTTGTTCTCGTCTCGCAACATCCAAATCTGCTCTGTGAATTGATCGTCTCGACCATTGCCCTTTACGAACAGAAGCCTGCAGATGTTATCGTCAACGACCTGATCGCAATCGGTGGGTAATAATATACTTGACTAATGATGCCAATTCGACCAAGATTGAAACTGCCGTGACAGGGCGGCATGTCTCATTGATACTTGCCGAGCAAATAATTGCCATGTTTCAGGACTCTGGAGCCTGCGAGACGGAGAGATTCGCAGCCTTGGATATAGCTAGGGCATTGGTCCCAGTGCTTCCAAATGCTTCATGCTCGATTGAGAAAAACAGTGAAGAGAATTAGCGCTCTTTTCCAGTGCGCGTAGCTATCGTTTGAAGCTGAACTCGAATTTGTTGAAGTTCTGAAGCGATCCGCGCGATGGCTGCTACTAATTGAGCCGCTGCTGCATCGGTCATGATGTCCTCCTGAGATGGCAGCGATTATACTGCTGTGTGGAGAAGTGGACGGGCGATTCGGATGATTTCCTAGTTTGGCAACCTAATGAAATGGATTGCCTTATACCACATAGTCTTTGGTTTTGTACCCATTTATGCACCACTATTGAACTAAATCCGTGGAAATCACGCCCGGTGGAGATATAATGAAAACGGGATATTCGCCAAAAGTTCGCTTTTTGCGAGGTGGAGGGACGGGTTATGCTTCAATATTCAGCAAAAACGGACAAGTTTAAGTCGCTGGTTCACTACATCTGCTGGCGCTGCGCAAGTGATCCGTCCAAGCTCGGGGCAGTGAAGCTCAATAAGGCTCTATGGATTGCTGATTTGGCTGCTTACTATTACCTGGGAAAGCCAATCACCCGATCACGCTATGTGAAGCGCCAGTTTGGACCAGCTCCGAAGGCGATTCTCCCAGTTCTGCGCGAGCTGCAAGCGGAAGGCAAGCTGGACATACGGGAAGGAGATTTCTACGGGAAGAACAAAAGAACGTTTATTTGCCTTCAGGACCCTTCCACGGACTTCATGAGCAACGAGGAAAAGAATCTAGTCGATAAAGCGACCGAGCTTGTTTGCGACAAACACACCGCCAAATCGATCAGCAATAAGTCGCACGATCATATTTGGAAAGCGGCCGAAGATGGGGAAGAACTTCCTCTTTCTACCGTATTTGTTAGCCCCGAAGCGATCAGTGATGAAGATAGGGAATGGGCGCGGGAACAACTAGAAAAAAACGCGGCCTAATGTCAAGATCTCAAGCGAGAACTCATGCTTCGAACTGTCGTTGAAGAGGCTATCGTCAGTGAAACAATCGACCGGCACGCAGAAACCTATCCGAGGCTCGGAGAGGCTTTTGATGGTCTCAAGTGGTTTTTGGCGCACAGTGCTGAGTCCGGAGAGATTCTAGATGACTTTCACTGGATATTTCGCAACCAAGCCATGACCTAAATATCCCAGCCATTTTAGTTATCTACACATTTGATGAGAATAAAGTCACCTTGAAATTCATAGCACTTCGAATGCCTTCAGTAGAATAGTGCGCTTAGGGGGTGCGAACGGTCATGAGAGCTAAACCGCAGTCCGAAGAGTACGAGAGGTTTGAAGGGCTTCTCGGAAAAGTTCTAGCAGTACCGAAAGCAGAGATAAGCAGACGAATAGAAGAGGACAGGCGGGACAACCCTAAATCCTCTTCCCACGTCGCTGCCTCTCAAACCAAGAGGGCCGATCAAAGCTGACCACTCTGGGTTTTTCCGGTCAGTTCTGCATAAGTCAATCTCTTGCCCTCAATTTGCGATACTGCCAGCGCGAAGCGATCTGCGTCGGTCAAAGGATTGTCTTTCGTGGCGCGGTTGTTGTAGCGGAAAACCTGCTCACTCAAGTACTGATCGAGATGGAAAGGCTCAACTGCAACGTAAGTGCCTTTCAGAGTCCTCTTGAGCAGCGCCCAGAAGTTCTCGATTCCCTGAGTGTGAACCTGTCCGCGAACGTACTCTTGCGAGTGGTTAATGACCTTGTGAACGTAGTTCCTATCGAGTCCCTGATAGCCCACATGTTCATCGGTGTAGACCTTGGCAAAGGGAGTCACGTTTTTGAGGATGGTGTCTTGCAAGGTTGCGCGGGTGACATTGGGAACCACCTTGGCGCGGACCTGGCGAAGTTCCCGATCCAAGATGCCATGAACCGCAGTCTTTGCGATGTAATGGCTCTTATTGCGGTCGATCGCATACTTCTGGCGCTGCTTGCGGTTCATCTTCACGGGATTGGGGCCGATGAAGGCCTCATCGGATTCAACCGGACCACCAAAGCCGAACTTATGCTTGCGGTCATCCTTCAATGCCTCTCTGAGGCGGTGCAGCATGAACCAAGCTGACTTCTGAGTGACGCCGATATCCTTCGCAAGCTCATAGGAGCTAATGCCGTTCTTGCAGTTCGCCAAGAGCCACATGGCAACCAGCCATTTATCGAGCGCGATGGCAGAATCTTCGAAGATGGTTCCAACCTTCACAGAGAACTGCTTGCCACAATCCCGGCACTGCCAGCGCTTCTGGTTGGCAAGCCAGTGCTGCCGATCCTTCTTGGCGTCACACTTGGGGCAAACGGGACCGTCGGACCATTTCAGACCGGCCACGGTATCGATGCACACTTGAGCGTCAGAGAAGTATCTGATTGCATCTGCAAGAGTTTTCACTTGGTTTGCCATAACAAAAACAGAATAGCGAAGAATTCGTCATTAGTCAAGTATATTATTACCAATCGGTGTCGGCGATAGCGAAGCCAAGGCTCTGGTAAAGAGAGCCGCAGTTAGTGCCTCGACGATCACACCGTCAAGCGCTGGCAGCGCAGCACGTCTATAACGCTCTATAGGAGGGGCCTTTGCGCCCCTCCGTGAGCCCGGGGGAATCGATGAGCTACGCATTTTTGATTGCAGGTCTTGGCTTTGGGGACGAGTCGAAGGGGGCCACGGTCGATGCGCTCTGCCGTGCGCTCCCGGTCGACTTGATTGTGCGCTATAACGGAGGCTGTCAAGCGGCCCACCACGTGGTTCTGGAAGATGGCCGTTCACATTGTTTTTCTCAGTTCGGTGCCGGAATGCTGGCGCGGCCAAACATCAAAACGTTCCTATCGAAGTACATGTTGGTTGAACCGTATTCCATGATGAACGAGGCAGAAGCGCTGTCGACGATGACTCCAGACGTGTGGGGACGCGTCGCCGTCGACAAAAATGCTGTCGTGGTTACGTTCTTCCATCAGCACCTGAATAGGCTGAGAGAATGTGCGCGTGGCGCAGATCGTCATGGAAGCTGCGGTAGGGGTATAGGTGTCGCTCGCGAGATGCATCTAAAGCATGGAGACAAAGTTCTACTTGCGGGCGACTGCAAAAACGCGACCACAGTTTACGAGAAGTTGATGTTTACGATGGAAGAGTTAGAGCCAGAAATTAGTGAATTGCGCGACAAGGTTCGAAGCCGATACAACAGGCTGCACGATCTTGAAATGGTGGAGTCTTCCGCGCAAAAATATCTCGAATGGCCAGCAAACATCGTCGACGGATTCGAACCTCAAGAGATGATGATATTCGAAGGCGCACAAGGCGTAATGCTGGATGAGAAGTATGGGACCGCACCGCACAACACGTGGACCAACACCACATTTGAGAATGCAGATGCGATGCTCGATGAGGCGGGGGTGAAGGAGCGCCACAGGATCGGATGCATTCGGACTTATCACACTCGCCATGGCCAAGGTCCATTCCCCACGGAAGATGCAAACCTCGATCTACCAGAGTTGCACAACGGCAACGAGGGATTCCAAGGTGTGTTCCGTGTAGGGCATCTGGACTTAAATCTCGCCAAGAGAGCTATCAGTGTGTGTGGAGGAATCGACACGCTCGCAATCAGCCACATGGACTATCTGCATCGTCTGGGATGGGCCGAGAGCGACTTCATAGCCTCGGTGAGCGCCAATCTCAGAACACACATTGGGATGCTTGGAAGAGGCCCTACCGCGCAAGACAGGACGGTCTCGGTTTCAGCGTAAAGAAAGAGAGCAGCCGTGATAATCGAAATCCTCAACAGCTTTTCTGGCGACGACAAGCACGAGATTGACACCGAGAAGGACGATGGCCGCGTACAGGCCGCGAAGCTAGTCGACGATCTGATTCGGTCGGGGTCGGCTGTTTTTCTCGAACGCGAGGTGAATGGCGAGACCTATACGTACCGGGTGACAGGTTACGATCCGGTAGCGAATAAGCTCACCATTCGTCTGGACGCACAGCACGTAGAAGATGCTGCAATTGAACACGCGCCACGCAGGCGCGGCAGGCCGAAGGGAATACCGCGCGGCCAGTCGTATGGCAGAGTGAGTCCAGAGTCTGGACGTACGGTCGCTGTAGCTCCACGGAGCGGTGGCTAATGGCGACGGTTCCTGCAATACCTGAAAAGCTTACGTGGGACGACGTCCGCGCCGGAGTCGCAATGCTAGCGAGGCAGCGCGGCTGGCACCATGGTGTCCCGATTATGAGTATCTTCGATCAGAGTCGTCGCATCATTCTGGCAAAGGGATGCCCACTTTCTGACGTTCATGGCCACGACACGCCGATCTCGATGGACGGGCAAACACGGGTCCATGTCTGTCAAGTGAGCGACGTCGACGAGGCTCAAGACGAGCCATATGTCGTCAACATGTGGAAGACCACGCCCAAGACGATTGCAGTCGGGAAGTATTCGAAAGGCGCTGTCTGTTTCAAGAGTGACGGCACAAGAGAGCGACTCGAAATGTATCTCTCGTCGCTTCTCTGTCAGGCTGGCGCAGTCGACGCAGAAGCAGAACTGCACGCGATGGTCTCGTTGTTGAAGAGACTCAATCGCAATCAGCGTGACAGCTACATCCTTGGCGGCGCGTTTCCTGAAACGAGCAAGAGGTCCGGCGTGACATACATCTTCAGAAAGGGGAGGCCGACGCTTGCGTTGAAAATAGAAAAAGTGGAGGGCGGAGAGAAGCGCCATTTTCTAGCCGCGTTATGTTCGCATCCGCTTGCTTGGTTTGAGAACACGTTCGTAGGAGCTTATCCGCCATCGGACGAGGTCTTGGCCAATCTTCTTTCGGTGCGAGCAGACGAGCACGCATTCTGGAAGAAGAGCCATCAGCATTCTCTCGATGATCCAGCAGCAGGAGTTTAACAAAGGGGACGAATATGAAGGTAAACAATTTCGATGTGCTTAAAGCAATGAGCGCTGAGAATAAAGACATTCGCATGGCCACAATGGATAATTTCGCCTATATGCAAAAGACGAAGCACGGGACGCGTGTTTCTGTTGGTGTTGAAGGCGACGTTATTGTACCGATTACAACCGGAGAGCTTGTAGGATGTTTGCTGCTGTGGAACAAAAAGCAGTTCGATGAAATGAAGAAGAAGTTGGAGACCGAAGCGGACGCGGTATGAGTGCTTCTTGGTGATCTATGTCAGAAAACGAATCGATCACGTACACGCCAGAACAGCAAGAGCAGATTCGGGTGGCTCGCGAGCGGCTGATGAAATCGGCTGGCATTCGGGACTTTGCGCCATTGATATTGGAATACATGAAGCCCGGAGTTGCCATTCATACGGATCGCGCAGCGGGAAAAACAGAAGCGCTTCTTGTTGCGGTTCGCGAGCGTTGCGACGGTCGAGCAGTTGTGGTAGCGAGAACTACCGATATGGTAGAAGCTCTTCGCAATAGATACAGGAAAAAATTCTGGACCTCTATGAATTCGGACATGCCATTTTTCAAGACTGCAGAAGCGGCGATCAGTTTTCTACCCGGACGGAAGCTACCGATCTACTGCGATGAATGGTGGAGCTTTTCCAAGACGGCTCAAGAGGCTCTTGCTAAAAGCGGTCTTGTCGCCGGAGCGGTCGGAACCATACCGGGTTTGGCTGGATGCATCGAACCGTTCCCGCTTTTGGGGCCAAAAGAGAGCGAGGATGAATGGATTTTGTAGGGACAATTCCGAAGTGGTTTTTCAATCAATGGGTCGCCGAAGGTGACGCTGCCGGTGATCCTCCGACCGGCCAAGAGTGGGGTTGGTTTACCCGCGATCGCCAAGCGGCCAATATTCATCCGGGCGACCGATTCTACGTCGTCGCCCATGGCAAGCTGCGGGGATGGGCACCTGTCACTCGGGTCTGTCGGGACGAGGGTGGCTGGATTATCTGCCGCCAAGGCGACGCCGTGGCTTGTACCTTAGACGAAAGCATTCCGGGTTTCAGGGGTCTCCGCAGGCGCTGGTGGAACCGAGAGCAAGAGAGGCCATTTCCGGGCTGGCAAAAGCCATAAAAAGGGCGTTTTGGGCACAAAAAAAGACGCCTTTTTGGACGTCTAATTTTTGTGATGAAAATACACGGAAAATGCCGGGTTTCCACACCAACCAGTTTTGACCGATTTTCGTATCGAACCATCGTGGTATCAATTCGATAAGCCTTCATGAGCACAAACAGCCCAAAAGCCACTTTGAATCACTGATGGTGCAATATCTCGTTCTAAGTTGTGCCTGAGTTCATTTCGTTTTGGGACTGTTTTTGACGTGCAATGATCTTCGCGACTGTGCTGCGATGCCATGGCCCTCCTGAGCGCGTTTTAAGGCTCGTGGAATTCATCTGAGCAGCGATCTGTTGGCAGGTCATTCCCGATTGGAATTTGAGGCTGGTAATGAGGCTGAGCGCAACCTCTTCTCCCTCCTTTTCGCCGAACGCGCGACGGCCTTCGCACTTTCCATTCTTCCGGCGCAGGCGCTCCCGGGCTCCCCGGAGTTTGAGGACGGTTACGCAGCGATCAAATTCAGCGATTGCCGCGAGTATTTGCCGAATGAGCTTGGCGGTGGGGTTTAGGTCGTCACCTGCGGTAAGGTCTACGCCACCGGACGCCGCCACAACTCGAACGCCGATTTTTTGGAATTCTCGGACGATGACTTCGGCGACGATCATGTCGCGCGCTAGGCGGTCGCTCGACTCGACAATAACGAGCCCAATGCCGTTGGCTTGAATAAACTGCATACAAGCCGACAGCCCCTCCCGGTTTTCCAATTCCATTTTTCCAGTAACGCCTTCATCGCGAAATTCAGAAACCACTTCGACGTCGTTGTTGGAGGCATATTTGATTATGACTTCTCGTTGTCTGTCCCACGTATCGCCTAAAATCTGGCCATCGCCGGAGCATCGCATGTAGGTTGCAGCCTTCATAGTTTGTTCCTCCTTTCACGAGCTTGCCTTGCTGTTGCGACACTATGACAATGTGGAGAGCAGTACATCGCGCGCTGCATAATAGAGTTAAATTCCTTCTCACAAATAGCGCATGAATGGTGATACCGCTTGCGGCGTGGATGCCGGTTTCTTGCCTGCTCTTTCGGCGTTGCCCACCGGCAATTTCCCGGTTCGTAGTTGCCGTCTTTGTTTGGATAGCGGTCTATCGATGTTCCGGATGGAGGCTCCCCCATGTCGGCGAGAAAGTTTTCGAACCGATGCCATCGGCTGCAAACGCGAATGCCCTTCCCTCCCCAGTCCTCAAATCGAGTACAGGACGGCGTATAGCAACGCGCCAGCATCATTTGCCAGATGCGATAAATGCGAGTTGGCTTACCCCCTCGTTTATGGCCATGAATCAATCTGCCATTGGGGTTGCTCATCGCTTCCCTCCGAGTATTCGCTTCGATGTTTCTTCGAACGCCGCGTCGGTCGGCTCTGGAATCCACCCCATTCTGTGCAGGATCGTCAACTGCTCATCTCGCGCGCCACGGCAAAGATGTGTCTGCTTTTTGCCGTGTAGAGCCGGATGGTGGCAAATCTGCGATGCCTGCAAAACGGTTCTGCTCATCACCCGGTTGCGCAGTTCGATGTCGCCGCCGTCGCGAAATGGGCAGCTTGCGCACTTCTCCGCCATCACTGGCCAGTTCTTAATGTTCTTCGGCATCGCGTACTTTCGCATCGAATTCGGCTTTCGGCATCTGCTTCACGAAAACAAAAGGGGCGTCCATGAATCTCTTTTGGAAGTCTCCAATCCCGTTTTCATTTAAAATCTCGTAAGTTTTTCCAACGGTTCCGGCAAGTTCCATCATGGCGGTAACAGCACGCATCACCGAGATGACGTAGTGACGAGTCCCCTGTACCGATCCCTCGTACCAACTCTTGCCATCTTTTTCATCGAAAGGGTCGGTACTCTCTTTCGAGTAGTAGCGAAAGCGGTAGATTACCTCGTATGTTTTTTCTGGCTCTATTTCCCGGACCGCGCACATCCAGTCCTCAGTACGGGTCGTAGCGAGGAACCATACGCCAACAAGCTTTTCATCAAACTTAATCATCGGTTTCCTCCTCGATAAACTGCGTTTGTTTTTCCTGAAAGAATGGAGTGAGATGCTTCGTTCTTTTGCCGCTATTGATGTGTTCGACAATCAGGTTGGCGAGATGATTGATGCCGGTTCCGGTCGCAGTAGCGAGAACACGGATAGATGGATCGGTGGTTGGGAATGTGGCAATTTTTCTTTGCAGGTCTGCAGGCACCGAGAAGACAGCATCCTGCCAGAAGTCTTCGTGACGCGCAAATACGCGCGCCAATGCCTGAAGAAAACCATGCCTCAGGACTGGAGATGATTCCTTGTAAACAACATCATGCAGGTTGAAGCACTTGTCGATGACTTCCCAGAACTCTCGAACGTTACCCATCAAAGCGCCGCGCCCGATCTTATCGTGAATGATTCCCAATAACCGAACGGTTCGCGTCATCGAACGTTCAAAGCCACTGCTAATCAGCCTGTTATGCAGAACCGCAGCTATATAGATTAAAGTCATCGCGGAGATTAGCTCCTCGCGTTTCATGCGCTGTTGCCAGCAGACTTTTCTGTACATCACAAACTGGCTCATTGAGCAAAGCTGGTGGAGACATTGAATAGCAGGCGACTCGTGGCGAAAGTTGCGTAAGAGAATATTCGGGCTCAGCTTTACGCGAGTGACGTTCAAAGCACGGAAGCGTTTTCGTTCAACTTCTTCGGTTGTGTTGAAGCTGACAACGGCACCAAGACGCGGAGTGATTCCCTTGTCGAGCAGCTTCATTGCGGCAGTACGGCGCTGGAGACCGTCGATGATGTAGACAGGGTCTTGGACGTAGAAGGTACCATCTTCACGCTCAATATAATTACCGCCGCGACATCCGAGTTGAATATCCGGAACGCCACCTTGCTGCAGGGCTGTCATCAAAGCCCCAATTTTACGGTCCGGAAGAATTTCTCGTTGATACTCAGCAACATTCAACAGCGAAAGGCTAGCAGCATCGATCACTCCACGAAGGACGATCTCCGCACCCTGCTCGTCAATTGCCGCACAGGTCATTTTGATAGAAGTACGTTCCATAAATCCTCCGCTACTTTCTTCCGTCGTCGTGTGGCCATCCGGCGCGTTTCAACGTATCAACAATGACACGGGCCGGATCGGAACCGGTCTCTAGTTTGTGCGCTCGGTCTTTTCGCCGAACGGCTCCCGCAACAGAAGGAGCAATCACCGCAACCGCGAACGCAACGCCAAAGCAAAAGCACTGGAGCCCGCTCATTTCTTCTCCGAAGTTTGTCGCGCTTTGAGCATCGAATCCGCAATCTGATAGGCGACCTTGCATTTAGAGGTGAGCGTGGTGCCGCCTGTAGTTTCTAGGATGGCACTCAATGCCGCCATGGCAAACTGATCGCGCAAAGATATGTGCAAGCTCTCAATCTTAGCTGCAATTTCATAGAGGGCGACGAGCTTCATCGAATTGACAGTGGACGTGAAAACAACGGCAGAATCTTGTTTTTTCACGTCACCGCTCGCGACGCGTTCTTCGACTTCCCGCCTAATAGCGTCGAGCAGCGCCACAGGGTTTTTCTCAGCAGTTGGCATCCTGTTGCCTCACTTTCGTCGGTAACGGCAGAGACAGCTTTTGCCGTGGTTGCGGCTTTCGCCTGATTTTGACGCCGTTCCATTCTCGGGTTCCACAACCGGGGCACTCAGCAGGCGGGGTTTTGGCGAGCGAGTGCCAAACATGGTGACACTTGGCGCACGTACATTTCTTTACCGGAATGGTGACGATCTCGATCACAGGACCTCCTTTTTTCTGCGAGCCCGAGACTCGGCCTGCTTGGTTCTCAAATAAACGCGCCGGTCAGCCTTTCCGGTCTTGAAGCGCCGGTCAGGTGTCCCATTCCACGTTGTGCGTTTGCAGAATCTGCAAGCGCGCGGCGGATCAACTTTATGAGACACCCAAGTCTGTCCTTTCCCCGGGCAATCTAAAAGCTCACACCGGCAGAGCCAACCCTTCACTGTAATTTTCTTTGCGCTCACGGGTCTGTCTCCTTCTACTTGAGGTTGTCAACGAAGTTTGAGAGCTTCAGGAGCTTGATCCGGTTGACGTCGATGTAGACAAACTCTTCGTCAGTTAGCGCCTTCATCTCCACATCTTTCAGGAGCGAGCGAACCAGAGAGAGGAGGTCCACGGTTTTCTTCGGCGGCGCTATCGTTCGCTTGACTGTCTTGCGTCCCTTGGAACGCGCTTCCTCGACACGCTGCTTCAGGACGAGACTTGCTCCGCTGCCTGACTTCCGAATCTCGGACAAAGCGAGCGATGGCGTCACGGCCTGCTCAGAGAGCAGGAACTTGATATCGTCGGGAGCGTCGGATAACTCGATTGCCTCGGTAATGAAGCGAGCCTTGTATCCAGTCCTGACGGAGATTTCGTCGGGCGTCCATCCGTAGGCGGCGAATCTGCGGAACGCGCCGCCTAATTCCCACTTGGAGAGCGGTTTGCCTGTGTTAGCGGTGATAGCCGTCAAAAGCCGGTCGGCTTCGTTGTTGCCGGGAACCTGAATGACAGGCACCCCCTTAATCTCGACTCCCTCCTTGATGAGTTCGCGGACAGCGCGTAGACGGCACTCACCGTCGACAAGAATTGCGGTTTTGGTCGCCGTATCAAAGCGCACCAGAAGGGGAACAAGGACACCGTTCGACTTGATGGAGTCCTTGAGTTCGTCGAGGTGCGCCCGGTTTTCTGGGAGCCGGTAGTTACGAGGGTTGAACTTGTCTTCCGTGACGATGACGGCAGGGTCGACGGTGAACATATCGCGTGCCCCGATCTTCAGATCACGAAGCCGGGTAATCTCATTTGCCATGGGTAATCTCCTCCCGAAGTTGAGTTGTGCCGCCTGTACGGCGTTTTGTGGTGTCGTTTTACGAATGTTTTCAGATTCGCATCGGCATCACGACATAGCGGAAGCCGTCTACAGAAAGCTCCCCTGCGGCCTGGCTATCCTTCAACGCCAGAGTGAAAGGTTTTTCTCCAATCGCGACAAGAAAATCGATGAAGTATTCGTAATTAAAGCTTATTTTCATCGGACTGACAGGACCGCCAACTTTGCACGCGACAGATGCCTTTGCCGATCCGTGCTCCGTGCTTTGTGCAGAGAGAACCACAGCATCTGACAAGACTGAGATAGTGACCGCACCAGAGCGCTCATCGGAACATTTCGCAACCCGCTTCATCGTGTTTGCGAACTGTGTCGACGAATCAAACGACAACCGGATTTTATTGTCGCGAGGCATCACCGCCTCAAAGTTGGGGAACTGGCCGGTAAGTTTGCGGCTGAGAATAGTGCAGGTCTTGGTGTGAAAGGTCTGAGTGTCATTGTCCTTGCCAATCCCCACATCTCCGCCACAGTTTCTACGCACCCATTCCATAGCTCGCCGAAGAACAATGGTCTCCTCCAGAGAGCCGTTTCCCGCAGCTAAGTTATAGGCCAAGCGATGGCCGTCTGTCGCTGCTGTAGTGACAGTGCCATTCTCGGACTTTATTAGCATTCCATTGATGGTGTAGCGGGACTCTTCGTGCAAGATAGCGAAGAGGCTGCGGTCGATCAAAGTCGCCATTGTCTTTCCATCAATAGTGAGTGTTGCTGCCGATGGCTCGGGAGTCTGCGGATAGTTCGCAACACTCAAAGTAGGAAACTGGAAAGCAATCTCGCCGCAGGTTACAGAGACGGAGCGGCTCACATCGTCTGTACCCTTGGAAGTGTCCTCAAGGTACTCAAGCGTGACGGGACCTTTCTCTCCCTTTAACGCATTGAGCACGGTTTTATGTGGAATTACGAAGTCCCCCGAACCTTTGGCTTCAAACGGAACGATAGTAGCAATATCCAAGTCTGTCATGGTTCCATCCTTCACGCGCGCATAAGTAAGGATAGGGACCGTCGATTTTTTTGCGACATACGTGCTGTTCAGGGCATCGACGAAAGCCTTTACGGTCGTTGTGATTTTGTGAGGTTTCTTTTTGGCCATAGGCACACCGTCCTTTCAATTGAAGTGGGGGAGTTGAGGTTGGAGGCTGCTTACTTCGCAGCCTTCTTCTGTTCGGCGTGGTACTTCGCCCACCGCTTCTTCTGCGCGTCTGCGATCCGCTTGCGCGCTGCCGGACTCAGAGTGCGCTTGCCACGCGCGGTCTTGACCGGGCCGTTCTTGCTCTCCTTCTTCGTACCACGGAGGTCTTCAGCGATAAGGCGAATGCCTAGAGAGCTTCCGAGGACTTCCATAGCGGCCAAGGTTTTCAGAAACATAATGCGCTTGGCGATTTGGTCTTCGAGTTCGTGTACTACAGCTTTCAAATTGCTCATAGTGGTTTCTCCCTTTGTGGTTGATGGTTATGGTTGTGGTTGACCGTCCAGAGTTCGGACAGGAATGAAACTTACTTGGCGATAGTGGCCCAGTCTTCAGACGGAGATGTCTCGCTATCGCCGTCCATCCAACTACAAGCATCCCGTGCGCTCGTTCCGGTATGCTCACTCCATTCGCCAGACTCTTCATTGTCGAAGGTCTCGTCCTCATCGACTTCACCGCGCAAGACAGCGATCTGTGCATCGATAGCCGCGTGGTTATCATCACCGAAAAACGTCCTAGCTGGAATCCGTGGCTTGAGTGCTTCAAGCGCTTCGATCTCAGCATCGATCTCTTCGCGTGTAGGTCTACTCATGCGTCTCCCTTCAGTGTGTGTTACAGGTTTTCCAGAACGTCAGTCACGCGCTCCCAGTTAGTGCTGCAACGCCTGAGTAGCTCACGGTGGTTCTCTTCTTCCTCTTCGACGCGCTTGTATGCATCGTCGTCGCGAATCTCAACCACTTTGCGACGTATCAAGTCTGCAATGACCGTTGGGTCCAAAGCGTCAAGCTCCCAACTGTCATCACCATGCACGTCGGCATAGCTGCGGAACCGGCTATCGGTGCTCTTGGCCGGGTTCGGTGGCGGTTTGTACTGCCGAATCTGATTCATGTTGAGAGCAATCCGGGAGAATTCAAACTGCGAGGAATCCCCCAGATGGTGAGCCATGAACATGCGGATGCGATCTTCAATATCGCGGCTCATGTCCTGTCCGGAAGGGTCGTGGTCGCCGAGATGAATCACATGGGTGGCTTGACCTTTCCTTGCGTTCCTGATGAAGCGCTGCGCGGCTCCCCACATCTCAGACTGAGACGTGTATCCACGGCAGGAGAAGTACGAAACATCCTCGGTCCGGCAGACACCTTCGATCACGCCGACCAGTGCGTCTTTTTCGATCCACACCTCAGGACGTACCGGGCAGTTCTCCCACTTGTCTTTGCGATATTGTTCGGCGATGGCGGCGATGATCTCTTCCGGGCTGTCCCAGTGAGACACACTGCGAACGTTCCGCGTGCGATCCTCAAGAGCATTCCAGTCGATCATGCCTGCCAGACGCGCGTCGTTGACGATGCTGCCGACACGCTTGTACTCCTGCTGCTTGTTCGGGATGATGTCCCTACTCACTAGCTGGTAGTACAACTGTCGAAGCGTCAGAACGAATCCTTGCGCCTGATATTGGGCAATGATGGCGTTACAGGTAGCGATGAGTGAGCGGCTTGACTCTGAGAACCGCTTCTCTTGATATTCAATCTTTGGCATCTATCCTCACTTTCCAGCGCCAAGCATGAAGCTCGCTCGGCTCTCAATTGCTTTGAGTACGTTTGCAGGATCACCGAAGAACGATTCGATTTTGTCGGATAATTTACAGATCGACAGCATCGCTTCGTAGAAAAACTTTGCTGCTTCCTCGGTGTAGGGAATTTCCTGCAAGTGATCGAGTTCTCTTTCCGCAAACCCACCGATGAAGGAGTTCAGTTTATCCAGATAGTTGTCAGGTTCAGAATGACAGTTATCGCCTGCGCGCTCCCACACGATCTGATCTCCCGACTTGCGATGAGCCGTGACCTTGACATAAGCCCGTGCCATCAAGCCCACCGAATATGTGTGATCGTCACTTGGCCAGCGGTAGTCGTGGATGCCGTGCCACGATCCTTTGTTTTCGGAGTAGTTCTTGTCGTAGCCGCCATTCGGGACAATCTTTCCATCTGCTGTCTTCCAGTAATGGATATTGGCACGTGTTGTGTAGAGAATGACTGTCTCGCGTGTGACCTCGCAGTTCACATAATCCTGTGCGGCGATGCGAAGAAACTCGATGCCCTCCGCTTTGGTTTTTGTCATGACGTAGTAATTCACGCGCATCTTGCCGACAGAGATATCGCGTTTCTTGGCAGCGTTCGCTTTCGCTGTTAGCTCAAGCTCTTCCGGGATGGTGAAGGTGAACCACCCATCCTTATCGACACTGATCTCAGTCCGAAAAGAGAATTGGGTCGCCGCCAGAGTAGTTCTCCGGTCGAACTTCGATCTTTTCCGTTCCCAGTGATGGCATCAGGCCCCCAGTCTCTTCCGAAGTTTAGACCACTCTGCCCCAGTCAAAAGGTCGAGCGGATGGTTGTCAGGAGTCATCTCAGAGAGAAGGAACTGGATCGCGCTGGCATCCTTATAGTCGGGACGCTCATGGAAGGCGCGATACTTTTCCTCGCGCTCGATACGCTCGCGATTCTTTTCTTCGTGCTCTCGAATCATTTCTGGCGTGGCGACGACAAAATGCGAGCGGCTGTACCCCTTGGTGCGTCCAGTGACCTTGTCGATCTGCGTAGTACCGACCCAGACACTTTTCGGAGTAACCTTTGTGATGGTGTGGATGACTCCAGACCATCGCGTTTCACCGGAAGCAATCGAGCGAATAATTGGGGCGATCTTATCGCCTGCCTTTACATCCATCAATGTCTTTTCCATAACACCTCCGCGATCTCCGATTGAGTTGCCCTCGAAACCGTGTAGCTTTTTTCAGGGAATGGCAACGGATCGGAGTCAAGGATCGTCACCGATCAGACGCACAGCGATACGTTACCCAGTGCCCAGTGTCGATGGCGGCAAGAAGTTCAAGCGCCTCGGAGGAATCGCCCGATTCCTTGCCACCATCTACGCCGCCGCGATTTTCATGGCGGCAACTCAAGTTCTCCAATTGATCCCCCGATCAAGATAGAAAAGTTACTTGTTAGTCTGCGCTCAGAGGGAACGTCATGTCAACAAGAATTTTACCGAAGTAAAAGGCTATGACTTGTCACGAGTCTTCAAGAGAAACAGCGGCCATAGACAAGCCACCTGTATCTTGGCCAAGAGATAGTAGAATTCGAAGCCCTCGAAGCGCTCGCGACTTCTGCGGTCTGCTTCCCGAGAGCTTTCTGTAGGTGTGAGAATCATGCCAGCGAAGATCACGGCGACACTCAGGACGTATGCCGTCGCGATCACGATAAGCGCCCTCACTGCGTGCTCCTGAAGCGAGCGTAAATCTTGTCGTTCGCTCTTGCGACAATCCCCGCTGGTCCGGGGACATTGAGCCTCACGCTCTCCGCCGCGCTCTTGCACTTCCTATGCCAGACGGTGGTGCCCCAATACTCACTGACCACCTTGCGATAGATGAAGTTGTAGCGCCGGACGTAGATATCGATTATCGGTCGTGGTTTCATGCGTCCTCCGAATGTTGGTCGCCTATCAAGGCGGGTTACTTCGTTAGCTTGGCCACATACCGCTTGCAGGATTCGAGTGATGGAAACGTTTCGCTCGGTTGCTCGCCGGTTGGTATGTAGCGCCAGCCGTCCGGCGTCTCTTCGATCTGGCCTTTAATCTGGCCGTTGATAGAGAGCACGCAGGAACCATCCTTGAGGTGTTTGAATTCGATGTGCACGCCGCTCGCTATCACCAGATCGAGGCGCGAGGATACCATCTCCGGCGCGCGTCGCACAGAGGCGTGTTTCTGCTCTTCCACAACTTCCCACTTGCCTACATTGTTGCCGTTGCGGTCGCGGATATTTCCACTCTCGCCGCCAGCGGCAGGCTCCTGCGGCCACTCACGCTTACTCTTGGCGTACAGTTCCGTCCACACGTCGTCCAGACTCTGCATGGCCTCGTTGCCGAGTTCAATTTCCAGTCTGAATTTCATAGTCATTTCCTCCGATACTCACGCTGTGAGCCGTTGTGGTGCGTTGGTGTTTATCCAGACCTTGGACGCTAGCGCCGCACGGCGCGCACGTCGCAGAGGCTAGTGCGTCCCGGCGCGAAGCGTACGCGCAGAATAGGTTCGAGCCACGGCATCACATCTTCAACCGTGACGTTGCCTGCTGTCCAGAATCCTTCCGACTCTTGGCCGTGCGCAATACGCACTTGCGTCCTCCCCATGGACGGCGAGTAGTAACAGGTGACGCGCGGTGCCTCTGGTGTTGTGTTGGTCTCGCTCATAGGCACTCCCCGTCCTCGTCGAATTCGTATTCGTTCGCTATGATGGTTTCGTCGACTGCCTCGTCACTGGTTTGGTAGTGATACTCCTCTTCAAGACTTCTGTATATCCAATCTGCAAAGCTGCGCATGGAGTCTTGGAGTTCATTGGATACAACGAGACTTAATTCGTCTCCCTCATCGTCGGTGGCTGTGACGCTCATCATCCCCGAGTGACTATAGCGGTTGTCGTTCTGGCTGATTATGCCGTTCATCGACTTGCCTTCGAGAAGACGCAGGCGGCATTGCAGCGCCATGAGCGAGTCTGCGATCTCGTGCAACGTCGAGTCGGTAGGAAATTCTTTACGAATAGCTTCTGCGCATCCGGGCTCAAACTTATAGCTGCCGGTAAAGCACGCGCCGTCGCCCTGTGACCAGAATCCAGACCACCAGATGTTTACCTCGTGGCGCGTTTTTCCGTTCATGAGCTTCACCTCATGCGTGTTGAACGTGATTCCAAGAATTTTCGCCGCCGTCTCGAATGATTCGTACTCTGGTTCAAACTCAAAGCCTTCGAGCCACCATTCGCGCGCACGTTGCTTTGCTTCATCCGACAACTGTTCGAACTGTAAAACGGTCTCTGTCTCCATAGTGTGTCCCCTCCGAGGGATTGTCAGTTCATATCGTGTTGGTTGTTTATCGATTGATCTTCTTCTTCATCACCAATTCAACGCAAACAGCGATGGAGAGAAACAGCGCAAGCGGACCTAAGAGAGCAATCAGCGCGACATCGGGATCAATTCTCCCTTGATCGTCTCGAACTATATCCAGTGCAATACGTGCGCCGAAAACTCCGGCGATAAACCATAACGCTACGATGATTCCTATCATGTTGTTGTCCTTTCTGCCGGGAAACCGACCCGGCGCGGGTTGCGAGTTTATCAGTCTGGTGGAAGCCCCCTCCATGTGTTTCGAATGAAGTCGCCAAAAGCGCCACTAATCATCACGATGCATTTATGGGTATAGAAAATTGATGGTTGTGTGCGGACAGCGTAGGAAAGAAAATTCGCCGCGTCGGTTGTCCGGCCAGAATCGAAAAGGCGATTCAAATAAACCACTAATGCCCTGATCTGCTTTTGTGTTTGAGCAGTTGTCGCCGCCAGCCGCGCCACACGCTCAATAGCGGTATCACTGTCAGGGAATGGCGCGGTTGCCGGGGCAGATAGAATTGCGGTTACTAGGTCCGCTACTGAAATACTCATTGCCGGTCCAGTCTGCCGCGATACGCTCGCGGCCAGCGGTTACTGGCTAACGGTCAACGTACACTGTATCCCCGAATGGTGCCGTTTTGTTTTCGGTCGTGCTCAACCACAACACGGGGTACGGTGGCGGAACCTCAGGAAAGGTTCCGTACAGGTCCGTGATGCAGATGGCGCACACTGCTGTGCCGTCCTTCTCGATTGCCTCAAGCGCTGGCCGAAAGTTCGTGCCGCCGCCGCCTTTGGGTTTCCACTCCAACGGCTCGCCCTTGCCAAAATGATCGACGCCACACACGGCGGCATCCGCATAGATCACAGTCACGCCAGCCGGTGAGCACTCGTCGATGACGGACTCAATAATTCCACGCGCGTATTGCAGTGACGTGGCGTCGACTGATCCTGACGTGTCTACCATGATTGCGACTTCGCCCATCTCGTGCGAGTGAAGCGCTGGCAGGTAGATGCCATGCGAGATGTAGCGGGTATTAGGCCGCGTCCATGAGTAGTCGCTATTAGTGCGCTCAGAAAAGAAACGGAGCAGTAGAGACCGCAGGTCGACGCGCGGCCTCATTGCCACTTCCATGAAACGATTCATGCCAACCGGGAGGTTCCCCATCATCTTGGCTTGCGTCGCCGCCATGGTCGTGCGCTCTTTCCAGTCCTGCTCACTTGGAGCAGGCGCGCCGCCCTCGTCTGGCTGTGTAGGCGCGTCGCGGACTTCACCGAGCGGGTCAGGCTGTCCATCACCGCTAGCGCCGTCCTGAGGGGTTCCCTGCGCGTTTGATTGGCCCTGTGACGCGCTGTTCGATTGTTGCTGGCCCTTTCCACCCTGTTTCTGCTGCTGGCCATTGCTGCCGCCAGTTCCGGCCTGCTGTTGGCCAGACTTGCCGCTTTGCTGGCCCGGATTTTCACCAAGTCGCGCGTAGTACCATTCTGCCGACTTGCCCTCCTCTCCAGACTTCGGATAGAAAACACCTTCTGGCAACTTAAAACCAGCCTCGCGCAGTTCGTGATTGATTGCCATGTCGCAGGCCATGTTCCATGGCGTCATGCCGCGCCCGTCACGCCGCCATGGATGCCCCGCCGCGCAGTGCATGACTTCATGCGCGACTAGCGCCGTGCATACGTCATGCGATAGCGTCTCGATGAAGGCGGGATTGAAAGCCAGTACGCGTCCATCTGTCCACGCCGTCTGGCACGTTGAATCTTCGCGCAGTTCGAGATGCAGCGCGAGCGATCCAAAGAACGGGGATTCGAGGACCAAACTTGTACGGGCTGCGACCAGTTTACTTTTTGCGCTCATATCTTTTTCTCCTCATCGTCAGCGATTTTTCTGTGCTGTGTTTGAGTAATCTCTCATGTAAAGTTCCCGGAGTGATGCCAAGTTTATTTGCCCATTCAGTCAGAGTCAGCGTCTCTCCGTTATGTGTGAGTCTGCGATTGTGCCGAGTATTATTCGCCTGCTCTTTAGCGCTCGCCCATCGGCAATTTCCCGGCTCGTAATTGCCATCGTTGTTGTTACGTTCGATGGACTGCCCACGTTCACGCTCGCCCATATCAGCAAAAAAGTTTTTGAAGTCTAACCAACGCTGGCAGATTGCAATGCTACGTGCGCCGTAGAGCGGATACTTCGGATCAAGCGGATTGGTGCATCGAGAAAGCATTCCTTTCCAACTGGCATAGGCGCGCGTTTTGGACCGCCCATGCGTGGTTTTCAGTTCCTGCATTCTTGCCGACGTGCGATCTCGTTTGAGACATCCGCACGACTGTGTATTGCCGGTGATGAGACGGTAACCTAGAACAATTGCGACCGCTCCGCAATCGCACTGACATTCCCACTGTGTATTTCCAGCACGATTACTCGCTGCGCGCCTCACTACTTGCAGGCGCGCAAACCGTTTACCAGTCAGATTGAGAGGGCTACTCATTGTGCAACGATTTTCCCGTAAGTTGCCGCCATTGCGTCCAGAATGCTCTGTGCGCGTTTGGCTGTATCGACGCGTACGTTCATGTCCTCGCGCAGTACCTGAGGCTCAGCAACGGCCAGCGCTTCGGTTTGCTGGCGCAACTGTTCGAGCGTCGGATCATCGGCAAGGTTGATGCGCTTCAAAACGTCGCACACGTCACGAGCGTTCTGAATGAGAGAATCACGGAAGATTCCGGGCTTGATCTCGCCATCCTCGCCCTTGGTCGTCGCCGTCAGACGTTCGTGGATGCGTTGCACAACTTCATGCAAGCGCTTCACGGCGTCGTTTTGCGCGTCCTCAAATTCCGCCCTTGCGCGCTGCTCTGTTTTCTCTGCGAGTATCTTGATCTCCTCTTCGGAGAGTTCAACGCGCCAATCTCCGGCAGACGGCACAGGTTTGAATTGAATATCAAAGCTGTAGCGCGAGCGAAGGTCGGTCGGGTAGTCCGTATCTTCAAACAGGCCATTAAAGCGCCGCTGCGCTTCGACGCGAAGTGCCGGATAGTCAGCGATGAATTCGTCAAGCAGCGTATCGAACTTGTGCCGCCCTTGCCGCATGAGGTCCATGTACGTGTGGTAGTTTTTGACGGGCAGAATGCGCCATCCGTCGTCGGACCATGGCAGCGTCTGTGCATCGTTCAACTGGCGCAGCGCGCCGATGTGCTGTACCAGTGCCTTGTACGTTACAGCGTCGGCAGGCAGAAGGTGCTTGTTATAGCGGCCTGCGTCCAGACTTGCGCCGTGCGCGTCGGCGACTTCTTGCGAGACCTTGCGGTCATATTTGCGCGCCGTCCATGCGGTGATGCGCAACCCTGCGAGCATTGCACGCGTGTGAAGGTCTTTCTGTTGTGTTTTTGCCATGGCTATCGATTACCCCCCGAGATAAGTTGCCCCAATGGGCCAGCGTTGAGATTGTTGAAGGTTTGTGTATACGCAAGTTTGGGCGTGTGACGGATTGCATCACGAAAAGCCAAGACAGCGAATTCGCCGCGATCCTTCGTGAGCCGTGCAATGTACTTTCCAACATGCGCAAAGTTCTGTTCGTTGGCGCGTGCCGCAAGTCCAGTCGTCACCGCGTACAGTTCGTCGACCTTGGTTGGGATCGGTGAATTAACTGGATCGGTAAGAATCTGATCGATGGTGACAAGACTTCCAGCGAGCTTGCGAAATGCAAGGTACTCGGTCGCTGCTGCGACTCCGACTGCGCCAGCGAAGGCGGCGGCTTCAATGTCGCGCGGCAGGTTCAACTGCTCAAGCTGTGCGACGCGCGCCCATGTGCGCGGTACCGGCGAGTTTACAAGGTCTGCCGATGCTTCGAACTTTGAGAGCAGGTCTGGCCGGTAGCGAAGGAAGGCAATCAGAGTAACCGGGATGCCGGAATCAATCGCCCATCCTGACCAGTCGTCGATGATTGCTTCGAGTTCGACGATAGCCGCGAACCGCGACTTGACGGGCTCAAGGATGCCAGTCACGCCAGCGCGATCTGTACGGCGGTTTGTTGCCGCGACGAACGTCACGCAATCGGGCAGCTTGTGACCGTTCACGCGACGCGCCAGCAGCAACTGCATAAAGCTGGCCTGCACTGCCGGTGGAGCTTGGCCAAGTCATCGAGAAACCACACGGTTGGCTTGGTGGCGTCGATTGCGTCGGCGAGTTCGCCGTACGGAAGAAAGGTTGCGCGCTTCGCGCTTTTCTCCGGCCACGGCAAGCCCTTTGCGTCGGTCGGGTCGGCGACGGCAGGATGCGAGATGATGAGTTCAGCTTTTGCCGCTTGCGTGGCTTGCAGCACGATATCTGTTTTGCCGATACCGGGTGCGCCAGTGATGAGTAAGGGCAGGCGCGCGGGAATCATTGCCGCGAGCAGTTGAGTAAGTTGCGATGGACTGATTGCCATGGTGTCCCCTCCGAGGGATGGTGTGTTGATGGTTGTGGTTGTGTCCAGATTCTGGACGGATGCATATTACAGCGTGTCAATGTCGAAGTGAATGCGACCACGCAACACGCGTGCGCGTGTCTTGATGCGGTTGAGGTCGACAATCGCGCGGCTGTAGTTGCCGGTGATCTCGCGCCACTCGTCCTCGCTCATATCGTCTGTCTGGTTGCGGAAATTTGCGCGTGCGGTTTCGAATGCGTGCTGCGCGTAGGATGCCTCGCCTTTCAGCGCGTGCAGTTCGCTAGCGCTTTGAATCAATCTGGTTATGCTCATAACCCCTCCGAGGGTTGGGTTGTGGTGCGTTGCGGTTATGCCAGCAGGTCGATGCGCTTGGTGCTTGTCATCAACTGCGCAGGTCGTGAGACGTAGCGCGCGACCTCAAACACTGTCGCTGTGCTGTCAACGTCGCGTTGTATGGCCAGTGCCTTGCGTGCAGCGTCCTCTTCTGACTCTGCGTCGACTTCGATGGTCCACGTGACTCTGTATTCCATGTGATCTCCCCAATGATCTCAATGACAGTGCGTTGTGGTTTACTGCTTATTCTTGCGCTCCATTGAATTGGGCAGAACAAACAGCTTGATGATGGCCAGACCTGCGAACGTCCCGGCCACGATGATTCCGATGTACGAGAAAGCGAAAAACACTTGGTTGTGCATGGTGATTCCCTCCGAGTAGTGGTGTGCGGTGCGTGGTGGGTGACTTACTCGTCGTCCTCGATCTCGCTGGCGTCGCAGTTGTAATCCATGCCGCAATCGCGGCAGCGAAGGTGCGCCAGTTTACCGAGAATGCCGAGCAGCGTTGCGTACAGTGATCCACATGCTGGACAAGACATCATGTTTTCCCTCCGAGTTGAAGTGTGGTCGTGCTGGTGCGGTTATGCGCTGCGGTGCTCGTGGCGCGCGTAGACGTTGGCAGGTTCGCCTGTGAAAGTTGGAAGAGTTTGAAGGTCTGGGAAGCCAGCTTGCTGCGCTTCGAGGTTGACGATTTTCTGCGCCCTGTCAATGATCGTCATAAAATCCCGATGCGTTCTTGGGTCCATTTCTGATCGATCTGTTCTTATAGCGATGCGTGTCAGCTTGCTATACGCTTCGAGGTACATTGCGATTCCCTCCGATGCTCCATTAGTAGTTGCTCAGGCGCGCCGCGTGAAGGCTGGAGTTTTGCGCCCGGAGAATGCAGCGATGCATTCCCATACTCATACTCAAAATGCACTCTCAGGTACTTGTGCCATTCACCATCGGTTAGCGCGCGTCTCGCGACGTTGCCCGTTTGCGTGTCTCACGACATGAGGTGATCCGTCCGCTTCGCTGGAATAGCGTGTGCAGGGGTTTCACAGGTTTCAGCGTTGCCCGTGTTCGCTCTGAGTTTTCAATGACCTTGAGTTGATTCCCCCTGAGGGGTTTGGGTGTCTCACGACAGCCATCAACTTACAGAGACGACTCTACAGAAGATACTCTGCGCCTGTCAACAACAATTTTACGAGAGTAAAGAAACATCCCACGGAAGTGGTATGGAAGGGTGGTAGGTCTGAGTGGTAGGGGTGTGCGTCCGAAGTTTGGACGGGCGGGGTATGATCGTGAGCATGAGCCAACCTGATTACGGCCTGCGTCTTGAACCGGGCATCTTGAATGTTGTGACGTTGCGTCTCGTTCTTGACCGCGAGCATAAACCGGAGACGATCACGGTCGTCTGCCACACGTACTACCAAGGTTCCGGTGATGTGGAGTTGTGGAACGTTGAGGACGGTCGCCTTGTGCGTCGCGCGACGTACTATCGCGTACTCAGTTGCGAGCGAGTGGACGACTGATATCACTTCATCGGGTAGAGTTTCCAATGGTCGTGGCCGATACGGTTTCTCGTCGCGTAGCGCAACCAGTCTAGGCGTGGTACTCGCACAGTGCGACAAGACGTGGCGGTCGCATCTTCGGGATGATCTCCAGCCAGAACGTCGCCCCATTCGTGGTGATCTCTTCCAGTGTCTCGATCTCGCTCGTCGCCATGCTCAACCTCTGCGCTTTATGATACCCTGCGCTCATGAGTGATTCACGCGTGAAGTGCTACCAGTTGCGCCGGTACCGTGCTCGCGATCTTTGACGTGATCTCGTTTGCCGTCTGCGCTGTCGTCGCCATCGTGATTATGTGTCTCGCGATCATTTCCAGACCTTGGACGGGTGGACGATGAAGCGCCGCAACTTTCTTCGCATGGTTGCCGGTGCCGCTGTTGCGCCAGCGCTGCCCGGTGTGGACGATCCCGTTTTTTCCCCGCTGCGCCCGGATTCCTGTGCTGACGTTGCGCTTGCGCAACAACTGGCGATCACTCCCCGTGAAGCGCTATTCTTTTTGGGCTCCCCTGCGCTGCACGTCGTGTACCTCAATTCTGTGACTATAGTGGTGGGCTTCAAGGGGGATAATTCCGAATGACTCTTTCCCAAGCGAGACGTCATCTTTCACGCTGCGAATTCTTTCAATTGCGCCATCGTGTTCGCTCCACTTTCCGCTGCACCGGCCTGCGCTTTCGCCTCATGGCCGAAGTTGACATCATCCTCTTCGACTTGTAACCCAAAAATCCGGTGTCTTGTGATGATCCCACCCAGTGGGCCATTCCACTCCTCGAAAGGAAACCAACCATGAAACCTGAAACCATCAATCCCATCAAGCTCACCATCGACTGCGACGACTCCAAGCCCATCGTCACCACATGCCACTTCTACACCTTCAGCCCATTGACGAAAGTTCTCGCACTCTACATCGTCATAAATGGTCGACTCGTCGAAGCTGGTTGCTATACCCGCGTCTCTCAGTACAGCGAGCACAGAACACAAGACAAGTAACCCCACCTTACGTGCACCACGCGCGGAACCGTGCACACGCGATCCCTGCGCTTTTCTCCCCACCACTGCCCTCTGCGCAACTGCCCCGCGCTGCGCTCTCTCTTCGTGTCCACGTGCGAAACCTCCGCATCTATTTCCCACGTCGCCAGACTACAACCTCATCCCGCGCCCTCCACGCATCCCTCTCAACCCTCCCTGCACTTCATCTCTACCGCGACATCGCTTTGTGTCTCTTCCGTACTTCGCTCTCCCCGTAGTGGTGCTCTTCGATTCTTCCGCACTTCGCCAGCGTCACCGCGCGGCAGGCTAGAAACCCTTCCGGCCAGAATGAAGCGCTATCAAGCGCTATCAAGCGAAAACCGGCGCAGCATTCACGCTCGCGCATCGGTCGGCTGCGGTGCCGGTGGTGCCGTCTGGTGCCCGTTCTTGGCCCGGAATTGGCCCCCGGCGCGCCCTTGGTCCCTGTCTGCCGCCCATTCTGTAGAATCGGCGACCGGACCCCCACAAGTGCCCCACACGCGTGGATCGGTCGACCCGTTGCCCCTGTCAGATGACCCGGATGGGTGACGAAGGCGGAGCGAAAACGTTGTCCGGCCACCCCCCCACCGCCGCAGGCAGTGACGGCTTTCCGCCTTGGTCCTTTATGCCCAAAAAAAATATAGAGCGCAGACTTTCATAGCGCATAATGAGCGCAGCGTTTCACGTGGAACGTTTGTTCTTGACGCAGATGTAGTTGATTGCGATACAGTGTAGTGATTATGAATACAAATTTACCGACATCGATTCGAATTCCGAAAGTGGTGATGGAGTTGGCGCGAAAGATGGCGCAGGCTGAAGAGCGCAGTGTTTCGTACATTCTGTTGCGGTGGATTCAGGTTGGTGCTCAGAATGAGGCGCAGGGTTTGAGTTCACATTCACCGGTTGGTTCTGGCGCGGGTGCGGATGAAAAAGCGCAGAAAAGTTCGGAAGTTGTTCCGTTCTCCGGCGCGTTGGCTGGTGAAGTCGCTTCTGTCGCTTTGGTCGCGGAATCCCCCCGAGAGGGGAGCAAGACGCCCGGAGCGCAGAGTATCCCGGGTGGCCCTCGCATTCGCGTCGGCTCCAGCCTTAATGGTGGCGAGGTCTTACGCCATCAGGCGCAGACTATCTCAGGAGCCCCCGCTTCCTCCATTGAAGACTTGCGTATCGATTCCGTCATCCGCGCAATCAACGCCACACCACCTCCAGAGAACTTTCCGGGCATGTCCGGCACTCCCATTAATACGGAACCATTTCACCCTGAACCGTCTACCTGTGCGATCAAGTACACTCCCGAGCCAGCGAAGGTCACCAGTAAACTCGGCAAGGCGCAGAAAAAACCGAAACCGATTCTCCCCCCACGCTCGATTCCCGGCGTCACCACCGCTGCAGAACTTCCCACACCTCCCAAGGAAAAACACTGCCCCTCCTGCGGAGCCATCAGGGGGATGCACCAGAAAGGCTGTAAGGAGAGCCGCAAATGAAAGCGCAAGTATTTCCGATGGTGAATCCCGATGAGCAAGCGCGACGGAAGTTTGCGTCGCACGTCCAGAACGTCGCTTTCAACCTTACGCTCAGTCGAAGAATGATTGATCTTCTACAGGTCGTGCGGGACTACGGATTTCCATATTACGTTGTAGGTTCTAAACAACAGCGAGAAGAATACGACCGCTTCAAAAGCGTGTGTGAGTACCAAAACGGCGCACACCAGTACATCAACATGGTTAACGCACTGGAGCGTCGCGGCCTCGTGATCCTCAAGCCGTTCACCAAGAAAACGAAAATCGGCGATAGGAATATTGTCCTGAGTCGTGCTGGTGAAATCGTTTGCGACATGCTTGTTGAATCGGGGCTGATGCCTTGCCGCAATGAAGCACAAACCAAAGCAGCGGGGTCCCGATGAGATTCGCCCGTCCCCGCAAGAGCGCCGTGCTGACGTACCTCAACGAGCAAAAGCAGAAGAAGTACGATGAGGAGCATTACAAGGACTGGCCTGCGGTCACCGGCAATGAGATCGGGAATAACTTCCGTTGTCTCTTCTGTGGCGCACCACCCGGAAAGCAGTGCATGAGAGCCGATGCAACTTTCAGAAACTACCCGCACCAGAAACGACGCGATATGGCCGCGGCCTATGAGGAGTTAAAATGACACCGCGACAGCTTGAAATTCTTCAACACACGCTCGGCTGCGACAAGTACGGCCAGAACGCGCACCGGTATGTCCCCGCTCACCCAGACTACTTTCCCTATCACCGCAATCACTTCTGCGCAGGCGCGTCCGATGAACCCGATTGTCGAGCCCTTGTCGAAATGGGCTTTATGCAACAGCACCAGACGACGCAGTGGTTGCCCTACTTCAACTGCTCGGCGACCGAAGCTGGAATCAAAGCGATGCGCGAAGCGTCGCCTAAGCCACCACGCCTGACCAGATCGCAAAAACGGTATCAGGATTTCCTCGACTGGGCTGATGCAACGAACGGCAACTTTCGGCAGTTTCTCCAGCAGATCAAGGAGCAGCGGCGATGAAGGGACACATTCACATTTGCTCCTTCTCGACCGGCATCGACGAGATGAGGCGACAAGACCAGCGCGATCCTGCCAAGGTGCTGGCCGTGCTCAAAGAGAACCCACGCTTCAGCGCCTTCGAAGCCAGCGCAAATCAGGGGATCGCACGCACCATGACGCTGCTTTTCGAGCGTGGACTCGTCAAAGACGTCGGCGGCGAATACCCATGGACCATCGTCGAGATTCTCCCTGCAGGCGAAGAAGTTCTCGCCGGAGGCCCTATGCCACCGAAGCGTGATCCATTGGTCGATGCGGTTCGGATCAGCAAGCGTACCTACGTCAGCAAGGAAATCGCGATCAAGTACAACTTGCCCGAATACATCCCGACCGAGCGAGAAAAGAACTCGGAAATTATTCTGCCCGTAGGAAGGAAGCGCAAATGATACGCCGAAGATGGACAGCCGCGCGAGAGAAAGGTCTGATCGACGCCCTCTGCATCGTTGCCAGAGCTTTTGTCGAACAGATGACATGGTGGGGGCATATTCCGCTACTAGGTCTCATTGTGGTCAAACGACGCGACAAGCTTTTGCGGATCGAAAAATACCTTCAAAAACAGATAACTGAAAATCACTACGCGAAGTATTTTCCGCAGGAAGACGACAAATGAAACACACCAACGTGGAAGTCTTAGAGTTGATCGGACCGCTAGACGATTGGCCCAGTACACGGTTCATCATTCGCAGCAAAGACGAGCCCGGAAACTAATTGCAGATGCTTGGATAAAGTTTAGAAGACAAAAAATGAGTGCAACAAGAATTGCGATCATTCAACAGCAACGCAACTGATTAGTATTGAGGTGTGTCGATGAAAGACTTTGATCCCAACGAGTGGCACAAGGAGAACGACAGAAAAATAGAATCCAAGATCAATGCGGTATGGTTGCTGACTGTTTGTTTGATCCTCCAGTTGTTGAAAATCGCAGTGATCCTTGCAATGCTGGCTAAATTTTATCGGTGATGCGGAGGGGTTATGACGGCTGAAGAGGAAGTAAGAGCCGCGTGGGTGAATGCTCATTATGACGGCCATCGCATCATCGCGGACCACTATCTATCTGGGGCGCATTGGATTCTCTCGGGGAATATCAACTATCCATTTGACCGGTCAAACCACCAGAATGAGCAAACCGCGTGGAAAGCGGCTCTTGAATACACGCGCTCCCGGCTGGCGGAGATTGCGGAGTTGGATGAGGAGATGAGTCTGCTGGCTTATTTGGCATCTCGGTGTTCCGCTGAAAAGCCTGCGCAGGCGGCTAATCGTATCCATTCGCGCCTGCAATCCATTCGCGCCGATCTCACTCGCGGCATGAACCCCGCGCAATTCACCAGCAAGTAGCCGGAGGAGAAGGAAGATGGAGCAGTTAATTTTGCATCTGTTTGGCGACTACGTGACGCAATCGGACTGGATGGCGCAGAACAAGACTAAGCGGGATTTGCCAGCCTTTACTCACGCGCTCGTCTATGCGCTACCGTTCTTTTTGCTTACCAGAGATTCGGTACGCGGACAGATCGCGTGGGCAACCATCTTCCTGACCCATTTTGTCATTGACCGCTATCGGCTGGCGCGATACGTGGTCTGGGCGAAGGAATGGCTATCACCGACGCGACCGTTGCCGTGGAAGGATTGCACTGGCACAGGCTACGATCCAGCGAAACCTGCATGGCTTGCGGTGTGGCTGATGATTGCGGCGGACAACACCTTACATTTGGCAATCAACTACGCAGCAATTCGCTGGCTGTGAGCAAGTAACCGTCAGGACGCGGAGGGAGTGGGGGATGATTCATTTGCTTCAGATCGATGGCAAGATACCGAACATCGCGTTGATGCGTCTTGCCGCGCATTATCGGTCTCGGGGCGAAGAAGTGAAGTATCACCGCGCGGATTCCTTGGAGAGCGTGAAGCGGTGGTGGTTCGGCGATACAGACAAGATTTATGCCAGCGTCATCTTCTCGCGGTCCATGCCTGTCATTAAGGAGTTGCTAGATGGTCGGCCTGATGCAATTGTCGGCGGCACGGGATCGGACGCTCCGCCGCTGCAAATCAGCAGTCTTGAGGCTCATGGAGTGACCACACTAGAACAGGACTACTCCATTTATCCCAAATACGACAAGAGTATCGGATTCACGCAGCGCGGGTGCAGGCTCCAGTGTTCTTTCTGTGTAGTCCCCCAAAAGGAAGGCCGGGTTCGCGGAGAACATACCGTGTCCGAAATTTGGAGGGGCGATCCATGGCCGCGCGAGCTAGTTTTGCTCGACAACGACTTCTTTGGCCAGTCCGAATGGAAGGCGCGGATACAAGAGATTAGAGATGGCAATTTCAAAGTCAGCTTCAATCAGGGCATCAACGCTCGCTGCCTTACAGATGAAGCTGCTGAGGCGATTGCATCTGTGCGCTATTACGACGATGACATGAAGACACGGCGCATCTACACCGCGTGGGACAGCAAGAAGGATGAAGACCGGCTGTTCGCAGGTCTTGAGCGGCTTGTGCGCTATGGCGTGAAGCCGGATCACATCATGGTCTACATGCTCATCGGCTACTGGCCGGGAGAAACCTCGGAGGATCGAGAATATCGACGTCGAAGGTTGCGTGAGTTTGGAGCGCGTCCATTTCCGATGGCGTACATTGGGCCTGATACATCGCCAGACCTCGCGCTTGAGTTGCGCGGCTTCCAACGGTGGGTAATCCGCCGTGCAGATGTAGGCAAGAATCGCTGCTCGTGGGAAGAGTTCAAGGCCGCAAAGTATCGGCCAGAGCGAATTGGAATGAAGTTAACCGCACCCGTAGGTGCAGAGTAAGCAGGGGAGGGGAACGGTGGCAAAGTTTAGGAAGAAGCCGGTTGTGATCGAGGCAATTCAGTACCTTGGCGATGAAGCAACCTTAAACCAGATCATTGCAATGGGTTGTCCAAGAGTTGAGCGAGAGGATGATTGGGCAATTCCTACGCTTGAAGGGGAAATGTCTGTCTCCGTCGGCGACTGGATTATCAAGGGTGTGATGGGTGAGTTTTATCCGTGCAAGCCGGATATTTTCGCTGCGACTTATGAGCGTGCTGATTAGCCCCTTGGGGCGGCGAGGAGGATGGGGATGGAAGACGAAGACGGAATCATCATCAGCAAGATCGAAGTGAGCTTTGCTCGTCCAGTTGAGTTGACTCAGCGGGAGATGCGGACGATCCACGAGATAGTCAGCAATGCTGCGCGACGTACCGAGACGCCAGAGTTCGTTCATTGGGCATCTGGCACCGGATCAAAGCCCAACTGGAGCAAGACGGATTGCCAGATATTCGGGTTTGAGCCTACGAAGGATTCTCTGGAAAGCGGCGAGCCAACGTTCGATGATTCTGTCTACTTCATCGAAACCTCAACGCGGGAGCGCTACGACACCGAGCCGTTCAAGCCGTACCAGAAGCCGAAGACGCCAGCGGATCGATTCTGCGAATTGCTCGAAGCGATTGACCAGCGCTGCGCGGCGGCTGATGGCCCCGTCACGCCGACGATCCAAGAAGCGACCACCGATGAGCTGCGTCGGCTATACCTGTTCGCAGACCGCATCAGGAAATCAGCAATCTAACCGCACCCACGGGTGCAGAGTAAGGAGGGGAGGGGAACAGTGGCAAAGCAACCGATGGTTAAAGGTAATCTCTATTCCATTACATGGACTGTAACGCCACGTAGATTTTGCGAAACTTGTCGCAGTCGAACTTTAGGCGGATATACGGAGCGGAGCCGCGTGGTTGCTCTTTCGATGAAAGATGCCATAGAGGTTACTCGACCTCACGGATATTATCCCGACGCCGAACCTCTCGAAGCAAGGCTCTTGATAGCTGACTTCGCGGTGATCGTTGCTCCAAAGGCTGCGTGGGACGTGGCTAACAATCAGCCTTACAAGGATGTTGACTTGGAGTCTATTTAGCCCCCTTGGGGCGGCGAGGAGGATGGGGATGACGGACAGGCAGTTTGTGAGGAAGGCGCATCCAGATGCCAGAGTGGATAAGTTTGTGTGCGTAGAAGGTTGCAGCCACTATCGAGTCGTGCGCCCCCAAAAAAATGGGCGATCAATAATTTTGGGCCTTTATGAGGACACGCCCAAGCTAGCATGGACTTCCGCAGCCAACCGCCTCTGGGCGCAGAAGGGAGAAGGACGGTGACTGAAATTTTGTGCGATCTTCGCCGAATTGAAATCCTATGCTTTTTCGTTGGAGCATTCAGCACCTTTCCGTTTTCTTTCATATTGGGCATGGCTTACGCGGAGTCTGAATTTTATAAGCGTCGCAAGAAAGCGCAACCACCCGAGAGGAGCAGCAGATGAACGAGAAGCAGAGACAGCACATGCGCGACAGATTCCTGAATTGGACGCTGCCGAGCAACTTCAACCCTGACGGCGGCATAACCTTCGAGCGGTCTAAGAGCGCCGTCAAATTCAACCATCCTTGGCCAACGGGAACGAACGTCTTGGACGCTTGTCAGGCAGAAGAAATGGTCAAGTACATAGTCGAAGGACTGCCCGCCTGTGACGCCGTTCTCGCGCATGAGCGCAAAGCGAACGAGGGGCTGAAGATTGCCGCGAGGAATGCGCTTGAGGCGTTGCGTGATGTGCTGCAAGGAAATGACATTGCATTTGAACGCGATCAACCAATCACGTCATGGAACGGTAGCCAATTTCGTCGCCGTGGGTATGACTGTATTTATGAACTACAAGCCGCCCTCGCCGTGTCAGCGCAACCCGCCAGCGAATCACCGATCGACAGGACCGATGACTGGGAAGCGCGGCAGGATACGAAGCAACCCGCCAGCGGGGGAGAGATGCAGAGGCCAGAGATGTGCAGCACCACCACGGTCAACTACCCGGCTGTGGTTTCCGAACACAAACATCAATGGATCGAGCGCATCGATGAGGACGATAAGTTATGCAGGACGTGTGAAACCTGTCCCGCCATTGAGTACTACAATCCATCCTCTCAACCAGCCGCGCCCACCGAGCAGCCCTCCGGTGATGTGGTGGAGCGGATGCTGGATGAATACCATAATTGGCCCGATAGATCGTCGCACTACTGCGCACGTGAGCGCGAGCGCATGTCCGCCGCTCTCAAGGTCGCCCGTGAAGGGATGTACTCGCTTGAGGAAATCGAGAAGGCTATCGCCTCAACAATGCAAGAGCACTGCGAACTAAACGGCTACGAGGACTTCGTTAAGTATGGTGTCCGCCAGCGCCTCACCCGCCCGGAGCCGACTCCCAACACTCTCATACAGACGCAGCGGCTCGGCCTTGATAAGTTAATCGACCAGCGCAATCGCATCGTTGCCACCGAGATTCCAGACCCGGCTTGCGACCACCTGCGCGATGAAGTTGTCTTGGCTTTCGACATTCTCACGCAAATCCTTGGTGAGCATTTTCCTCTGATGCAGGAAAGCGCTGGCCTACGCGCTGAGTTGAAGGAGACGAGTGCAAAAGAGAAGATCGAGGCAGTTCTTTTCAGAAATCGTGACATGCTCGGATTTAAGGGTCAGACTGGTGAATCTCAAATTGATTCACTGGCCGCTGATATCGTGGCCGAGTTGAAGGAGAAGGCATGAAAGCACTGAAGATCGTACTCTGTGTTTTTTGTTCGATTGCTTCGTCTTTTGAATCAGCATGGAGCTTTGTGCGATATCCAGATACGTGGTGGGCATTGTCTGCTGGAATGTGCGGAATGATTCTTGCCTTCGTATTTGGCATGATGGCAATTAAGGAGGCAGGCCGTGAGTGACGCGAAGGTAAATGAAAGTGTGGCTGCCGTAGACGAACTTTTGGAGGCGTTAGAGGAGGGCATAGCGTCACTGAGAGGCAAGAACCTTGAGCTTAGCATTCAGGTGAAATCCCTGACCGCCGAGCGAGACGCGCTGAAGGCAGACAATGACAAGTTGAATGACGCTCTCAATATCATCGGAGAAAAAGAGTTTGCCAATAGCGGCTACAACCTTCCGCAGATGGTGCGCCTGATAGATCAGCTTGTGACTCTCCGAGCGCAGGTGGAGGCCAGCCCTTCTCGACAACCATCCAGCACGCCATTGCAATCTATGCAAGATAAACGAGCGCGTCACTAAAGAAGATTTTTATGCGCAGTTTGGGAAAATGCCGCATAAAATTACTTGGTAGTCCAATTGAGGAGAAAGAAATGTCTCTGTACCCGTTAGAACTAAAGCGTGGCAGCAAGATTCACTACGAGGGCCGGGAATACAAAGTCAATTTGATTGACGCATGGCACGACTCACTGGGATTCTTCCGGAATAAAGTCGGAATCGAAACAACAACTGGAGTCTACCTTTTGGTGCCGGTGTCGTTCCCGCTTGAAACGGAAGCACCATATGTGCCGGTAGCAATGATTAAGCCAAGAGACTGAGGAGCTATAGTGGAAGACCTCAAACCATGCCCATGGTGCGGCGAAGACCCGCAGTACATGGAACACGCGGCGAGCGGAGAGGCTTCTCTTGGCTGCATAAATAGCGCCTGCAAGTTCGAGCCAATGTGGGCATTCAAGATCGAACTTTCTCCTGAGTTTATCGCTGCTTGGAACAAGCGCGCCGACGATGTAGCGTACCGCGAACTCGCGAAACTTTGCCGTAAACTCCTCTCAACCAAAACTATTCCAGAACTCGATAGCATCATTCTCGATGCGCGCATATTACTTAATCAGTTCAAGGAGAGAAATACACTATGGCCAGATTGAGAGACCTCGTCCAAGAAATGGACCGCGATGGCTACTCGCTTAATGAAGTGTTAGCTGCGATTCGTCGAGAATGGTTCGTAATGGAACTACAAAAATACACTGGAAATCAGTGTCTTGTAGCTGCAAGACTCGGTATTCATCGGAACACCGTTAACAGAAATCTTAGAAAATATTCCGTCGATCCAAAAATTGGCCGTGGACGTCAAACGAAATTTATGTACCAGAAAGGAACGGAGAAATGAAAGGCACAGTGCAGTTCTTCAACAACAGCAAGGGATGGGGATTTATCAAGCGGGAAAATGAGGCTGACTTGTTTGTTCACTATACGGGCATCAAGTCGGAAGGCTATAAGACACTCAACGAAGGTGACGTCGTAGAGTTCGATGTAGCACGCGGCCAGAAAGGTGAGCAGGCCGAAAACGTCACCGTCATCACCAAAGCTCAAATAAAGCCGGTTCACCGGCACGCAAAGGCATCAAATGCGTCCGAAGCGTCTGATTCTGGTAATTGAAGCGAACGAAACGGCTCTTTCTACGTTGTTGTTGGCGATTTCGATCAACGGATTTAGAGTAATTGGCGTCTGCGATAAAGATCAGGCGCTTAAAGCTCTATCCGAAAACGAGATCGACGCAGTGTTTATGCGTACACCGGTGGCTTGCTGGTTTGATGTACCGGTTGTCGTCTGCGACAGCATATCGCGCGCTATAGTACGGCTCCGCATAGCTACATGGGGAGCACCAAGGAAAAACAAATCGGATGCGAACTCCAGAGGAAAAACGAGCGCAGGTGAAAAAATCTCTGCAGAAGCGCAAGCAGAGGTTAAAAAAGGCTAATCTTTGCCAAGATTGTGGAAAAATGGACCGTAAAGACGACAAGACCTTATGTCTATTCTGTCTCAACGCACGGCGGCGACGGCGCGCCACGGCAAAAATCGAGAAAGATGCTTACCCCTAACCGCTTGACATTCAACAGAAACGCGTTATCGTAAGGCGCAGAGATGGATAAAATGGGAGGGCGATAAATGCCGCGAAGAAAGCCGACACCTGAGGACCTTGATCGTCGCCAAGCGCGAGCGGAGGAAATGAAAGCTTTCATGGCTGACAATAATTTTACTGAGGTAAAATTAGCCGATGTTCTCGGCGTTTCGCGAAGAACTGTTCAAATGATGAAAGCTGGAAGGGTCACGCCATCGACAGAAACAATTCGAAAATGGGAGTCGCTTTTGAAGCAATACGGACTCAAGCCCACGCTGCCGCTGTAAATGATGTAATCTAGGAAATCATCAGGAGGAGATTTATGCCATTGGAAGTAGACGAAGTAGTTGATATCCCCGGTTTGACGGGCGAAGAGATCATTGTCGATCTTTGTGAGCAAATCAAAAACAAGCTCCGTCGCGATTGCAATCTCCGTCCTGCTGATTCATACATTAACGGATACAGTGCAGAGATTTCGGTGAAGATTCAGTGCTACGGCATCGATACTGCGCAAGTGGAGACGACGATTTCTGCGACAAAAGAACCTCCGTCCGAAGCGGGAACAAAACCTGTTTTGGAAGTAACCGAGCAGGTGATTATTGCCCATGAACCCGATCTCGAAGCTGTTCGCGACCGCAGCGCACTAGAAGCCCCGCAGCTTGAGAAAAACGATACTCCGGCACCATCTGCTCCAGAAGGAGAAAAAGCTCAAGAGCCAAGTCGTCGCCAATACGGTCAACGGACGCATCGTGTTGCAGGAGGCGGAGCCGGAAGCTTCGATAAGTAATACGCCACGAGAAAGGGCTTGTTTAGTCGTCTAGGCGTCGGCAAATCGAATGGAAAACCCCATCGTGTTTGTCGGAAATGCCGGGAAATTGTTCGTCGCCATGACAAATGGCGTCAGGTGAAACGACACGTTTTCGGGATATTCGGAACCGTGTACGAAATCGAGCACAAAGATTGTAGCGATCCGGAGCTTAAAATCGCGAAAATGCTGGCTCAGCCTGAGACGCCAATGTCGCAATGGCTCCGGGAGAACCAATTACCGGCGACGACGTGGACCGGCACTAGCGACAAAGTGTCGGAGACGATTCAATGAACTCAGTTCAAGAAGACCAAATCATCAAAGCAGTGGCTATGTTTGCCGAGGCTTTTCGTAGCCTCGCCGACACAGCGCGGAGTGCCTATGAGGAAGGGAAAAGGGTCTCAGAACGGCTCTGGCCCGAGCGACCAGAGAAACAGCGAGAAGCTAAAGTCTCCAGAGTCCCCACAGCCGAAGACAGGGCGAAAGAAGACCAAGGTGCAGCCGATACGCGCCCCATTAGTCAATGGCTCTCCCTCGACGAAGAACTCGCTGAGCCCCGCCTTGGACCAAGAGAGCGAGAATGGCTTAGAGAGCACCCCGAAGAACAAGTCTATGCGCCGGGTACCAAAGCTGGCGGTAAAGCGGGATAGACACGATGACGCACTTCGTCGTCTCGGTGTTCGCCAAACAGAAGTCGATCTTTGTCCGCCATTGACAACGATGATTCGTACCACAATTCGTGGCGGGACGAGAACTGCGCTGCGCGCTATGCGATTCGCATCGAACGATCTATCGATCAAGGCTTTCCTCGACACATACAATTCAATTCCAGAAGGCGACCGCGAAAAACTGCCTTGGGAGGCCATCGCAATTGCTGCCAAAGTCGACGTTGAGCGTTTGTTAGGAGCGATACATTTCGCCCTTCAATCGGATTCAGTGATGCAGGTAAAATTCATTGCGCTGAGCCATTATCCGAGCGTGATGAAGAAGATGATGAAATATGCGAAAGATAAAACTGGAGAACGCGACCGTGCGGCTATCAATCAAGCAATGGGATTCACGCCTTCTCCCAAGCCGCCTACTTTTATAGGCAAAGCGATATTTGGAGCAGAATCGGTTTCCGATGATTCCGAAGAAGAAATAAAACAACCGGCATTTTCAATGGAAGATAACGTAAATTCTATTTTTCCATCTTCAACCGACATGCAAAATAAATTGATTCCGATACGTCAACGCCTCCTCGAAGAAGGCGATAAGTAAATAATTCCGAGCGCGGATGGCATGTTCTCTTCACAGCCAGCGCCACGTGACAAGCAAGCTGGCTGACGGAGGCAGCTATTTATTCCCCAAAAATCGTACAGGCAAATCTCGACGCTTTCGCGGCCAAAAATAAGTGGATGCCTATTCCACACTCGCAAGATGAGATCGACGACTTCAAAGAAGTAATTGCAAAAATCGTCGACATCGAAGAGACTAGCCGATCCGCCTCTGTATCTCTTAAAGGCCCAATCAGTTCGAACGTCGCGACGGAGATCAGGCAGTTCATTCAAAACGAACAAGTCTTATGCGCCCTCGATAACAGCTATTGGGAGGCGCGCTACGCATACGTGTGTAACGAGAAGGGAGAGATTTCAAAATTTAGGAACAGAAAATCTCAGGAAGTCTTCGATCAAATTGTCGGCGACTTCGACGAGCGTCAGGTCTCAATTGAGGTTCTTTGCCTCGATCCGAACGCTAAGATACTGACTGCTGACCTCAAGTGGAAACGCCTCGATGACATTCAAATCGGCGAAGAACTGGTAGCTGTCGATGAAGGGCAAAGCATGAACGAGAGACGTGCTGAAGCAGCAAAGCGACAGCGCGAATTGAGGAGCGGCGTTCACAGAGGAAAATCGACAAAACGCTTGCGTAAAGAACGTAAAATGCGAACGACTATTGTCGAAAATAAATGGGAATCTTGCAAAGAAGCATTGAAGTTTACGTTTGAAGATGGGAGAACTTTAATCTGCTCGGCGGATCACCAGTGGTTGTGCAAGCAGCGCGGAGGATGCGAACCTATATGGCAAAAATCTGAAGAAATGCGGGTGGGAGATCAGGCCAGATATATAACGAAGCCGTGGAATGAGCAGACAACCGCTGATGCATGGATGGGGGGAATCATCGATGGAGAAGGATCGCTCGACAGTGGATGTGGCATCGAAATAAATATCACTCAGGTGTTCAATGTAGTTTTCGACCGCGTAAAGGAATATCTTTCGATCTCCGGATATAACTTCCAACAGGGAATCGACAAAAGACAGCCGTCTAAGGATGGCAGGGGAAAACTGGGATCAAAGGACGTCGGGAGGTTATACGTTTCGCGGATGGATGAAGCATTTCGGATCATCGGCCAGACGAGGCCATTCCGTTTTATCTCTAAAAAATGGTGGGAAGGGAAAAGTCTTCCCGGAAAGAAGACAGGAATTGGCTGGTCACGGATTGTAAAGATTGAAATCCTTCCAAAACAGCGCATGATTGACATCCAAACTTCGACAAGGACATTCATCGCGGAGGGTTTTGTATCTCACAATTGTCTTAAAGGTCGGCAGGTCGGAATCACGACCAAGACCGCCTTGAAGTTCATGCACCGTCTGATGTTCATCCCCCACACACAGGCTGTTATGGCTTCGGTACAAGCTGAGAAGTCGGAACTCATTGGCCGAATTCTGGACATTGCATATACCAAGTCGCCATGGTGGCTAGTGCCGATGCGCGGCTCCAAGGGACGGTTCGACAATGGCTCCGTCTTATCCATCCAGTCAGGTATGCAGGCGACCGGTATTGCTCAGGGATGGACGCCGACTTGCCTTCCGTACTTCTCAAAAATCCGAATGGCAAACGGATTCCTCAAGGCGATTAGTGAAGTTAGTGTAGGTGAAAGAGTTCTCACACATCAAGGTAAAATCGCAACTGTAAAAAAGGCTTTCGAAACAAAACCTTTTGCGCAAACGAAAGTTTTACGACTATGGGGACACTATTCACCACTCGAATGCACAATCGAACACCGCGTCTCGACGCCGGATGGTTTTGTTGAGGCCGACCAGATTTCAGTGGGAGACTATGTATGCCATCCGCTGCGAGAGATTAAACACTCTCTCCTCAAGGCTCAGTTTACGCACTTCAGTCGTGGCAAGATCGCAGCAAACAAGGCGCATAATTTCGATGCTCCGTTCGATCTTCCATTTGGGTATTTGTGTGGCCTGTACCTCGCTGAAGGCAGCTTGCATAAGAGTGGAATTGGGAAGAAAAAGCCGTATCTGTCAGAAGTAATTTTTACGGTACATGAAAGAGAAGCAGAGGACCGTGTTCAGATGTTGCGTCGATTTCTCGGGAAGGAGCAGCATATAAAAGTTAAGAAACACAACGAGCATGGCGCGCAGATTAAAATTTCAGCGGCTTGGCTGGCGCGGTGGATATCGGAAAATTTTGGAGAGAAAACAAACAAGCAAATTCCAGACTGGATTTGGGATGCTGGCGAAGAATTTTGCAGGGGAATACTCTATGGATATTTAGATGGAGATGGCCATTGCGATACCAGCAGCAATAATGTGGTAGCTCCGACAATATGTTCGCAGATCGCTTATCAGATGCGCGACTTGGTCGCATCTTTGAAATACGGTTGGGCATCGATTTATTTCGTTGACGAACATAGGCAAGGTTCCATGAAAAAGCGTCCAGTTTGGCGGCTGGTGTTGAGTGGCCCCGTTGGTGCGGGATATCGTCGGGATCGCGGACTGCCGTTCAGAAAACCGATGAAACATGCTCGCCATTGGCGCTATGGAGTCGACGGCAAAACAGTCGATGTGATGATTGAAAGCATTTCCCATAACTCGTCTGCTAGCCTTTGGGATTTGGAGGTTGATAGCGAAGACCATTCGTTCACTACAGATCAGTGTGCGGTACACAATTGCGTGCACATCTCCGAGCTTGCCGACATTCCAAAGCCAGAGAAGGTCATTGAAGAAGGTCTGCTCCGCGCCACCCACTCGTCTCGAAATCTATTCCTTGTTCTCGAAGGAACTGGCGGCGGCAATACAGGATGGCTTGCGGAGACTTGGCGTAACGCCAAGCGCGATTATCCACTCGGCAAGCACCGTCTCTGCCCGATCTTTCTGCCGTGGTTTACTGCCACCGATCTCTATCCGGAAGCGGATTGGATTCGTAAATTCCCGATCCCCGGAAACTTCATGCGCGAGCGTCTCGATGCCACAGTCAAGCACGTCGCTCGGTGCGAGGCATTCGTCCGCAACACGCCGTACATGCGCAAGGTTTATGGTGCAGGATGGACGATGCCAATCGACCAGCAGTGGTTCTATGACTTCAATTATCGGCAGGCAGTCAACAACCGCACACAGAGAGTGTGGATGGCGCAGATGCCTGCTGACGACTTCGAGGCGTTGACAGGAAAGCATGACTCCGTCTTCGAAGCGGATGTCATCGAGGACCTTGAGAGCAATATCTATGAGATCATCACGAATCGCGCTACAGGAGAAGAGACAAAGCTGCGCAAGCAGCCGGTGGATGCGTATGCGATCACCGGCCACGATGTCGACCCGTCGTTTTACCCGAGCAAGGACCAGATCGATTTTAGCAAGCCGCCAATCAACGTTTATTGGAATTCGAGCCGAGGCCAAGAGTACGAGTGGCAGATGGTCCCTCTGATTTGGCTTCCCGAAGAAAACGAAGAAAACACGATGGATCGTCTTCTGATTTTTGAACACCCAGCCAAATGGAACGAGTACACTCTTGGTATCGATACAGCGGATGGTCTAGGCAAAGAAGACGAAGAAAGGACTGTGCTTTCGCTGGCGAAAAATCGCTATCATGGCGGCTACGATGAACAGGTAGCCGAATTCACCTCGAACAGAGTTAATGCGGCGCAGGCTGTAGCATTCGCCGCCTGCATTGGAGCGTACTGGAGCCCTTGCGTTCAAGATAGTCGTGGCATCATGTATGCTATCGAACAGATTGGAAGGCCGGGAGAGACATGTCAGCACCAGCTAAAAATGATGGGATTTCATCGTCATTACCGTCCCAAAAGGTTCGATTCAAAAAAAATCAAAGATGAATTAGGAAAGAAAGAAGGATGGTGGTCAAGCGCTTGGGCAGTACCGATCCTGATGACGCGGTACGTTGAGGCGATCAATGGGGGATGGTACGTTCCTCGTTCGCGTTGGCTGATTGAGGAATTGAAGACGTTGGAGCGCCGTCAAGCGGCAGGAAAGTCGAAGATGGTGCACAGAAGCGGCCAATTCGATGACAGAGTTCGAGCGTCGGCACAGTCGTTTTTCTGCGCGCACGACCTCGATGTTCTCGCAGACCGCGCCCAAAAGAGAAGAGTCGTGCCAAAGCAAATGAACGAACCTACGCCAATGCGGCGAGCGGGGCAAGTCTCAGTGAGCGACGGCGATGACGATTGGGGATAATTAAGAAAGGGAATAGACATGTCGAGAAATGCATATTTGACGACTCCGGTCGTGTTCTGGCTCGATACGTTGAATGGTACCGTCAAGATGGGGCTACCGGAACAGTATGAAGCACCGCCATTTCATGAAAAAATCGTCTGTAACACTGTGTGGGACGTCGAGAGATGGTCGCAAAAGATGCGCGAGCAGGATCGCATTCGGCAACAGATGGAAGACGATAAACGTGGCGCTGAAGAAGAGCGCATCCGTGGCGAGATTCGTAGCCACATCCACCACCTGATCGCAAATTCCAAAAACAATCTCAATCGAGATTTTCTCAAAAAATACCTTGAAAAATCCGACAAACTGCCGAACGATCCGACGCGATGGAATCGCGAAAGCTATCTCCACATTGAAGGTTACGAGAAAAACCATGGATAAGATTAAGAGCGAAAATGCTAGACGCCAATGGGCTGCACGTAGGAAAGAACGTAGTAGCCACTGGCAAATAGAAGATGGCACAGTTCATATCTCAATGACCAGAGGCTTAGAAGCCTTGATTGATTTTGACGATTTCGAACGTGTTCGGCTTTATACATGGGTTCCACGTTTTTCGCACACGCGAAAATCCGACGGTGTATCGGTCTATTACGCAGAGGCTGTGGTCCCAAACGAAACCGGAACTGAGAAGATATTTCTTCATAATCTAGTCATGCCGCCCACAGATGGAATGCGCGTGGATCACCGAGATCGTGATGGCTTAAATTGCAGAAAAGGCAATCTTCGTTTTGGAACAGAATCTCAAAATTCTGCAAATAAATCATCAGTGCGGACTATTCGAAAATATAGAGGTGTTGTTAAGGACAACACCTCTAAGAATTGGATCGCGAAGATCATGGTCAATGGCAAATATATTTGCAAGTGCGGATTACCTACAGCAGAAGCCGCTGCTCGTGCCTACAATGATCTCGCGCTCTCCCACTTTGGAGAATTTGCCATGCTGAATACATTTTCGGGGGTCGTGTAGTGAAATCGCTATCAGGAAAAGATTGTCCGGTGCCTTGTGATGAAAGTTGGTGTGATTGGCAGAGAGCAATCGGCTTCTACTGCTTTCAGGTCCGTATTTCTCAATGGAGACAGCGGATATCTTTAACGCCAACGTTGATGCTCGATTGGGAAGGGCTTGAATATCTTTCATTGAGCGTCATTTGGGTATTCTGGGAATTAGCAATTGATTGGCGTCTTTGATGCATATCACTCAATGCTTCATTCACGATCACGTTCTCCGGGAGGATGAAGTCTCATCGGCAACTGAGATCGGAAGAAAAACGTATGACGGCGAAGGTTCTCATCGCCCAGAATTGAGTGTTTGGTTGTGGAGGGTCAGAAGGGACAACGGAAGAACTTGCTACGGCCACGGCAGCGACCCGAGCCATGGTGAAAAGCAATACATGGGGGAGTAATGCATAAAAAGTATCATGGAAAAAAGCACAGAAAGAGGGGCACCAGAGGAAGGGAACGCACCACGGAGGCTGTTCGTAAGAAACCAGAAAAGCCTGCCCAAGTTGCGACGATACCGAATCCGATGCATGTAAAGGGTCTTGATTCGTCCCCAGTCGGTCCTGTCCTACTTGAACGCATTTGTGATAGCGGAAGGAAGGAACTGCCTGTTCTGGAAGTGGTAGAGCGATACAATGGCGCTCAGCCCTTTTGGGGATGCGGAATTAAGTTCCGGTGGTACTTCGGCTCTAGCTGTCAATGTCCGCAATGTTTTCGCATTTACTCTTTTACGAAAACCGATCTCGATGAAAAGAATGTTTGGATAGTCCCGCAAAATTGATGTAAAGTGACTGAGAATACGTCGTCCAGATTCTGGATTTCCGGGGGGGAAACGGAAATGAAGTGCCTGTTCAACTGGAAGCCTATAACAGCCGGAAGGTAGACACGGTTCGTTGGCAGTGTCCTCCTTTCGAATCTTCTCCTGAATCAAGAGTCTCGTGGGTCGAGGACATGATTCAAGAGGGAGAGGGTTTCCTTGAGAATCAAAGTTGCTACAAGAATCTGAGCGAGAGCCTACGCATTTTCGACGCCGTTGTTCGTGCAGACAAGACCAAGTCGACGCTCCTCACGAACGAACTCAAATACGACATCAGAAAATTCTGCGAGACGCTTGCCGAGGTCCGTGAGATTGCAGGATACGGATCAGATCATCCCGCCTACAAGCCAATCGCGGAGATGCTGACCAAGGTTGCGAAAGCTGTCTATCTTGAGTCAGATTTTCCGTTCCAAATCCTGAAAGTTTTGCAGTACGCAGCCGTCATGGGTATCGGCTATCTCTGGCCGAAAGTGAAGGCAGATGAGTATGGCTATGGCGAGCGCAAGCTTGTGTTCGAGCCGCTCGGGCTGCTCGATGTCATTCCCGTGCAGATTCCCCGCAGCAATGATATTCAGGATGCATACTGCGTTACCATCTTCGACTACCTGCCGATTGCTGAAGCTTACGGACGTTTCCCGCTGTTTCAAAACCAGCTACAGGTAATCGGTCGATGGAACTACAAGAACCGAATTCAAGCGCGCCGTCAGGATTTTGCGGAGATGCATCGCTACGGAGATCAGAACCGCTCGTTCGGAAACCTATACTGCGAGATTCGCTACACATTTGTTCGGGACATGCGCATCAACACAACCGGGCAAGAACTTCCTATGGGGGATGAAGGAACGACGTGGTTCTACCGCGTGCCAACGGTTGGCCAAACGATATTCGATGGCATTCACAATGGTCTGCCGTCGTTCCGTGCAGCGACGAAGGAAGATTGCCGCGTGTATCCGGGTTTGCGTTTAATCATCACGTCGACCGGCATCGAAAAGCCCTTGTACGATGGACCAGCATTCGACTGGGATACCAAGATGCCTGTCATTCAGTACACCGTCGACGACTGGGCATGGGAGCCTCTTGGTCGGTCTCTCGTTGAAGACGTAGGCCGCATCGAGCAGACTCGCCGCAAGATCGAGAGGAAACTCGATCAGGTCATCACCGTCACCTTGAACCCGCCGCTTGGCTACAACATGACTGAAACTGGTGGTCCGAAGATCGAGCACTTCGACATCTTCGAAGAGGACGTCCGCATCGGTCTCGACGGCAAGCCGAGCGAAACAATTCAGTCGGTGCTTCCGGACGAAGTGCGCCCAACAGAACTTCATTTCAAATTCCTTGAGTACCTGAAGAACGCTCTGCAGACTCAGTTAGGATTGCTCGATCTCGGGAATCTCCAGAACATAAAGATGAATATTGCAAGTGATACTGCCGACAAGATGTTGGAATCGATAGGGCCTATCGCGAAAGGTATTGCCGCGCGCATCGAGAAAGCCAATAAATCTGTCGGTAACCGCGTGAAGTCGCTCATACTTCAGTGGTTCAATGTCCGGCGCATTATGGAGTACATCGGACCGACTGTGGCCCCGGAGATTTTCGATTTCAATCCCGATGATCTAATTCCGAGCCACCTTCCGGACGAGATGATCGGTAACGCTTTTCCAGAGAACGCCTCGATGTACTCGCGTCTGGAAAGAGCGCGGTGGTTTGCAAGAAATATTCGTCTGATCTCTGTTCCAAACACGCTTTTGCGGATCACCCAAATTCAGCGCCAGTTAATGCTCCTGCAACTAAAGCGTGGCGGAGCGCCGCTGTCGTGGGCGACAGTCATGAAGGAACTCGATATTCCAAACTGGGGCGATTCGAAAGGCAATACAGAAAAGGAAAAATGGTTTAACGAAGAGCTTGAAATGCAAAAGCTCAAGCTCCTCGCGACTGCGATGGCGCAGCAAATGATGAAGCAACTTGGGCTCCAACCTCCGGGAGAGGAAGGTGGCGGTCAAGGCAAAGGTAAGGGTGGCGGCGGCGGTCCCACGGGACGCAAGCCATCGGGCCAGTCTGGACCAAAAATAAAGCAAAAAGGTGGTGACGGTGGAGAACCGCGCACGACGATAAGCGAGAGCGGCTAATTACACCGTCACCCCCTTCCAATCTAGGAGGATCAGTGGCAAAGATTAGAAACATCAAAAACTACTATCTGACAGAAATCGTCTTCGAACCCCCTGTCGACTTGAATGAAGTGCACGACTTCATCAGGCGCAGCCGCGCGAACGCAGAGCTTGTCGGAATCTTTTCGAATGGCGGCGTGCAGGGCATTACGATGAAGCAGCGCACGCATATTCTGTCGACCGAAGATTCAAAGGTTCGCGAGATTTTAGGGATTAAAGACATAGAGATTTAGCGCAGACTAAGTAGTGAGTTAGCGCAGATTAACTTTTTTACGAAAATCTCTTGACAACAAAACTAGATCGGCTCTAAGTTCATTAAGAAGAGAACGTGCTCCCCTCCTTGGGATAAAGCGGCGACTCAAGCCACGAAAGACGGCGCTTGAGTTCGCCGTTTTTCTTTTGCGTGAAAAACCAAAACAAGGAGAGCACATCATGGCACGGAAGAGACATCACAAGAAGGTCGCAGCGATGCACGCGGTTTCAGCCAAGAAGCATGGCCGTAAGCACGGCGGCAAGAAGCACGCGAAGAAGACCATCACCAAGGCGTAATCACAGCCCACACCTCGAAAGAACAAGGGAGAAACACAGTGGGTACCAGTCCTACGCCTATGCCGGATCAGGGTCAAGGTGCCGCCCCTCAGGGCGGCACTCCACCTGATAACTCGTCGCAGACACCAGCGTCTGCCACATCTCAGTCTCCATCTCAGGCTCCAGCGAATCAGTTACAGATGATTTTGGCGCAGTGGTACAAGGCCGCGAAAGATATGGCCGGTGCTGACCCACGCCTCGCATCCGGTGCACAGAAAGTTGCGGATGGAATTCATGAGATGCAGCAGGCTATCGTGGTGCCGCAGCAGCCTACTCCAACGCAGCAGCAACCAACCTACTAAGTCTGATTCCGGGAGAACATGACTATGCCAACAGTCGCAGAAGTCTTGAAACAATCTGGATTTTCCGATGAGGAAATCGCAAAGCTTGATGGTCGTGTAAGCACCGCGTTCAGCGGAGTGCTGAGCAGCGCCGAGGCCGAAAAGAAGGCAGCAGCGGATGCGCTCGCCAAGGCCGAAGAAACACGGAAAGCAGCGGAAGCTGCAGAAGTTGAAGCTCGCAAGCGTGCTGAGAAAGCTGAACTTGTAGAGCGTTCGAACAAAGAGTTCTACGACGGCAACATCGTACCTGCATTGAATTCTTGGGAGGATCGCTGGAAGCAGATGGAGATTGAATCGACAAAAAAGGAAGCTGAGATCGCGTTTTACAAGACTCAGCTTGATGGAGCCAAGAAGAGCGGCTTCATCACAGGCGATATTCCGGCCTTCACGTTCACTCCTCCTGCCACGATCCCGGGTGCACCGCAAAATCCCGCGCAGCCCCGCGATTCGCAAGGCCGTTATACCCCCGGAGTTCCGGGAAGCACTCCCGGGAGCCCGACTCTGATCGACGATGTGCGCAGCGCCCTGTCCGACACCACATGGACCCTGCAGCAGTATCAAAAGCTTTATGGCCAGATGTACCCGGGCGATGCGATGGAGGATGCTCGCGAGGCCGCAGCGTTGAAGTTGCCGTACCGCGATCACGTCTCACGTAAGTACAAGTTCAACGAGCGCGCGCAGGAACTTCAGTTGGAAGCGCAGAAAAGGCACGATGAAGAAGTTCGCTCGGCAGTTGCAAAGGAGTACGAGGACAAACTGAAGCAGGCGCAGGAAACTGCCAAGGCCGACCTTGAGAAGCAGCGTCGTGAGTGGGCTGAACGCACCGGCAGCAATCCGGATGTGCGCAGCACTGAACCTTCGAGAATGCAGGAAGTTCAGCGCGCCGTAAAGGAAGGTACTCGTCCCGATCCATTGACTTTGAACTCTCGCGAGCGCACCAAGGTGACTCGCCAGCAGATCAATGAACGAATTTCGGCGGATAGCGCAGCTTAATAACTGCGCACCAATAAAGGTAACAGGAGACACAAATGCCAAACGATCCACTGCTGAATGAAATAGACGCCTCTAACCTACAGGCGGTGAGGATCGACGTTGTATTCAACAACTTCTTCGTTGGATACCCGTTCCTCGAAAAACTTCGTCGTGTGGGTGTGGCTGATCCATTCCTTGGCGGCTCGGCGATGCAGGAAGGCATCCTTTACGGTCGTGCACAGGGCGCAGCCGTGAATCCCGGCCAGACTGTCACGGTAACGCGTCAGCAGATCAACACCGGCATGAAGTTCCAACCGAAGGCATACGCCTCGTGGTTCCCGATGGATGACTGGGAACTGGATGACGGCTCCGGAACTGGTGGTGTCATCAACTCCGGCCCACCGCGCATCGTGGACGAGTACCAGCTTTGGATGGAAAACCTCGTCATGCAGATCAACACGATGCTTGAGATGGACGCGTTCCGTCACGGGCAGAGTGCCTCGGCAACCGTTACCGACAACCGCATCAAGGCCAGCAACGGCATGGACGAAGCCCTCAACAACGGTATCGACCCGTCCGTCTACGGCAACCGGTACACGACGTACGGTGCACAGCAGCGCAATGGCAACATCGGTATTGCGTTGAATTCGACACCTCTTTATCTCGGCACAAATCCCGGCGTCTTCAATGGCACCGGAACCAGCAGCCCCGGCCAGATCGGTATGCCGCAGTTGCATCAGCTTTGGGATCAGTGCCGCATTACCGGTGGACAGCCGACTCTTGGCATCACCAACGTCTTCGGTTTCAAGGCAATCTGCGTGGCGCTCGATCAGCAACGCCGCGACGTGAACCTAACCAAGCACGATCTTCGTTGGGACGCTTTCAGTTTCAACGGCGTAGATATCTACACCGATCCGCTGGCACCTTCAGCGCAGGCGCAGAACTACATCCCGTTGGGTCCGAATCCCGGACCGGCAAGCAACACCACGCTGGTTGACGGTGTTGGCTCGAACACCACCACAATTTCATTCCAGACGCCGCAGTTTACGAACCCGACGACGAATGCTGCAGTCAACTTCTCGCCGACCGGTTCTGGATTGCCGTCACTGACCACAATCCAGCCGTCCGAGGTGCTCTACTTTCTCGAACCGGAGAGCTTCTTCCTTCGCACGACCAACAAGCGTGGCTGGAACTTTGGCGTTCGTCGGGCACCAATGCCGAATAACGTCAGCATCGACGCGATCTTCATGCGCTTGGGTACGAACCTGTACAACACGCAACCGCGTCACTCGGCATACGCATTCGGCTTCACGGCCTAAGAAACAGGAGACGCATTCATGCCACTTCAGCAAATTCTTCCAACTTGGCTCGCTCTCAATAACGCGAACTTCACTTCGCAGAGCGGTATGCAAGACCCAGTCTCCGGCCAGCCGTACAATGCTGGCGGTTTGAATCTCGGCGACTACTTCGACGTGACGAATGACGAGGCAGCGTCGGCGTCGTATCAGTCGAACGGTATCCTTTACGAAGGCCGTTATCGTCTGGTGCAGGTTGACTCGGGAGCAACTGCTGCGAACGTGAAGACTGGCACAGTTGGTTATGTTCGCGCGGGAAGCACAGTAAAGAGCGCAGTCATTACCAACGCGGGCTCAGGCGGCACGGCTGGCAGCTACACCGTGAACGCGACGGCGGGAAGCGGTGGCGGCTCTGGAGCGCAGATCAGCGTCACTGTTGGTTCATCTGGAACAGTCACTTCCGTCTCGGTTATCAATCCGGGATACGGCTATGTGTCTGCGCCAAGCTTCAACGTGGCGACGCCGACCGGCGCAAGCGGCGCAACTGTTGCAGCGCAGCTTGGTATCTCGGTCAACGTGGTTACCAGTGGCGACGTGGCCTACAGTGGCCTGTCAAACTCGGCACTCGCAGGGATCGGCCTCGTTCGCCCAGTGGTCTTCCTGAACTCGATCACGCCGGGTAACTACGGCTTTGTTCAAGAACTGGGAACAGCGACAGTGCTTGGATCGAGCAACCTTTCCGACAAAACGATTGCAGACTACGTCGACTACGACACATCTGCAAACAACGGAACCGTGACTACGAGAACGTCCCCAACAAACAGCCCGATTGGCAAGACGATTGGAAACGCAATCGACACGCCACAGACGTCGCTGTTGTTTAAGGCGATTCTGAACAACGTTCCTGTCGTTCAAGAATAAATACCGCGAGAGGAGAGAAATGCTTTTTCTCTCCTCTCGAATGCGGAGCTTCGATGCAGGTGTGCAACAACATCCCGACTATCGTCTACCAGAACTCATGGCTCAGTCAGACTTCGGCCATCGGTAGTTCTGGTAGTCCGCAAAGCTTGTATACATTCTCAAGCACCGGGCAATACAGAGTGTCAATTACACTTGAGGTTGTGTCCAGTTCCGGGTCACCAACAGTCACGCTTCACTTTTGGCCGGAGTATGCTCAGGTTGCAGGTGTGCAGGCTAATCCATCATCGCCGATGAATGACGTAAGTTCCGGAAGCAGTTTTTCTCTAGTGGCATCAAGCGGACAGATCGCTGACTTCTACACCGTGATCTCGGGCAGTGGCCTAAGCTACTACAACCTGTACATCACTATTGAGCAACTTCAGTAAGGAGTAGTAACTATGCAGATTACGATGTTGACGACGCCGAGCACGAACAGTGGGCTGTACCCGGATTTTATCGGCAAGCGCAGCATGTTCGTCGGTGTCGGCACAGGACCGGCAAGTTACACTGCTGGAACGCCTGATCCAGTATCGTTGAACGTGACCCCGTTCTATATTGATGCAATGTTGAGCGGGGGAACTATGGACACGACCGGAAACTACATGGTCTTGTTCTACAACAAAACGACAGGCACTCGGCAGACGTGGTACGCACGATATTTTCACCTGAGTGCTGGAGCGTTCACAGAATACACCGGCAACCTGAGTGCGATTCTGTTTCAAGTTGGAGGCATCGGAGGACAGTTCTAAAAGCCTCCCAAACCAGTCTTCTCCCGGAGACAAAAAACGCCCTCTAGCGGAGCAATCTGCGGAGGGCGTTTTGATTAGCGAGAAAAACTATCATCGCTGTAGTTAGATCGAGGAAAATTTAATTGAGAGAATTCGCCAAAATATCGAAAGGCAGCGCGATCATAGGCGACCGCAGCTTCTACCTTGGATACATAGTGCCCGAGGTGGTGGACTTTGCCTCGGACTTTTATCATTGCTTCAAATTTCCCATTTCGGAGAAGTTGGACGCCTTTGTACCCCGTTTTATTGTTCGCGCGCTTCGCACAGTTTGCGCCATTCTGAGAAACAGTACCGGGGCGCAAGTTCTCATCTCGATTGTCAAGGCCATCGCCGTTCTTGTGATCGATGGTTGGCGAGATGAAGTCATTGGTGATGAAGCGATGCATCGTGATTCGTTTTTCTTTTCCAGCTACAGACATTTTTCGCATCGCATACCAGCCGCGTCCTTTTCGATCAAGTTCTGCGGTCCAGTTGAACTGATTGACCAGTTCATATCGATGTGCACTGACCAACGCGTTCTTGCCTTGGGACAATGGAACGATGCGGTAGGATGGGTCAAGCGGCTGCTCGACAACGTGTCTCACCACGGTGCGCTTCATGATCTCTCCATCACAGAGATTGTGCGGCAGGTGGCCGCTTTAGATTCCTCTCAGTGTAGCAGACTGGAGGCAATCTAATGCCGTTCCAGAACATGTATCAGGAGCTTCTCGGTGCTGTACCCGGCTCGAACTTGGGGTTGGTGAAGACCAAGATCAATGAAGCTTTCCTGACAATTCAGAACGAGAACGTCTGGTCCTTTGAGCTTCTCACGGGAGGATGGCTCACGCCCGGACTTCTTGGCGGCACTGGCATCAGCGGAGCGCCGGGGACGAACTTCCTGAGCCCGGGAACGATCACGGTGTCTCCGTACACGACACAGATCACTGGAGACGCGGTCGCGACCGCAGCTTGGCTTGCGACTCTGTCGACGCCTCCATTCATCACGCAATACCAGTTCCGCGTTCCCTACTACTCGCTCTACAGCGCCATCTCCCTGACGTTTGCTGGCACGCTTGCATATGTGACGGTCTTGACTCCCGGCTCCGGACAGACACCGGGCATGTATACCTTGAACGGGACTGGAGGATCGGGAACCGGCGCGCAGATCATCGTGACGGTCGACTCGAACGGCGAAGTGACCACTCCTCCTCTTGTGACCAACCAAGGCAGTGGATACGCGCCGGGTGGAGTTGCGAATCCACCGAGCTTCACGCTCGCCGCAGGCGGCACACCAGCAACGTTCTCGGCCACCTTGAACGCGATCATCACCACCGACAGGCCGTGGATGGAGCCAGCACAGGTCAACGCAGGCTACATGGCTTATCAGGCGTACTTCGCTGCTCCTCCGGGATTCAAGCGCTGGTACAACATCCGCGACACCACCAACAACAACTACATGGATTGGTGGACCAAGACCCAAGAGGACTTATCCGATGAGGATGCCGAGAGAACGTTCTTCGATGAGCCCCTTTATGTAGTTCCGTACCAGCAAGACACGAGGCCGGGATCGCCGACGTATGGACAGATGCTGTTCGAGCTTTGGCCGCACCCGATCACACAGCTTCCGTATACGTTCGGATGTGAGTGTAATTGGCCGCAACTCACAAATCCGACCGACATTGTTCCGTACCCTCTGACAGAAGAGGTCGTCAAGCTCAGAGCTTACGAGATGATGTCACTCTGGAAGGAATCGCAGAAGGGTGACGATATGGAGCGAGGCGCTGGTGCCGATTGGAAGTTCTTGGTAGGAGCCTACCGGGCGGAGTACGCCAATCGGCTAAAGCAATGCAGGAATATGGACAGACACCTCGTAGACCTGTACTTCACAAAGATGAAGCGGTTGCCCGCGACACAGGGCGATCCGTATGCCACCATCTCCGGAACTTTGAATGTGGGGTCAATGTAAGGGATGCTTATGACGCGCAGAAAAAGCAAACTCGCCAAAATATTTCCGCTCTGCCTTGCGACGAGCAACAGTGGCGAGTTGAATCGTATCGTAAAGGCCGAGATCAATTTCCTTTTGGTTAACAACGATTCTAGCTCTCCATTTTCTGCTTCGCTTGAACCAACATACGCCGGTAACGCCAGAGGTGTTGTTTGCGGCAGGCTTCTTGTTCGCATGGTTTTGCGCGTGCGTGCATTCTCTAAGATTCTTTCTTCTACAATTGAGAGAATTTCCATCCCAATGATCGACCTCGCATTGGGGTTCGCCGCATATTTGGCGATGCAGGTAGACAGTGCGTGGCTCGCCTTCTCTTCCACGTCGCGCTGCATAGAAGCTTTTTGTGAATCGGCTATATTCAGCGTACCAGTTCCATTGTATTGCCCATTTGTAATCACGAGCGTCAACGATAGCGCACTGGCCTCTAGTCAGAGCAATCAAACGCACAGATTTTTCGGACGGTTGAACAACTGTTTGTCGCTGTTTAGGGTTTGCCACACAGAAATTTTATCAGTTGATTTTGAGGGAGTATAAAAATGAGCGGTTACGCAGGAGATGGACAAGCCAAACTTCTCAACGTCACCCAACAGGGATACTTTTGGGCGAGCGAAACAGTGACAGTTGGCGAGCTAAGCATTGGTTTCGAATTGAGCCGCACGACTTCGATGTACTATCCGTGGGGATTCGCTGTTGAGGTTCAGTTCTCGGGAAACCCCGGAACATTCGAAATCGACATCATGGGCGCGGAAACAGACGCCAAAAATAACTATGTCAAGCTTGGAAGCATCACGGCGACGAACGCGACATTCGTCGGGCGCTTCGAAGGACTGACATACTATCCACGCTATGTGGCCCTTTACGTCACATCGCTAGGAAACGCCGGGACGGTGAGCGTGAGCGGAAAGGTAACAAGGTAAAGTATGCCCGGCTATGCTGGAAACGGACAATCGAAGCTTCTGCAGATGAACGAGCAGAGGAACCTTTGGGCAAATGAAAATGTTGCCGAAGGTGAACTTAGCGTAGCCTTTCAGATTAGCCGCGTTACCAGCACATACTACCCATGGGGACTGTCATTTGAAGTGATCTTTTCTGGTGATCCGGGTGCATTCGAGATCGACATTATGGGAGCAAACAGCGACAATAATTTTTCCTATGTGCAGATCGGAAGCATCACGGATGCAAGCGGAAGCATTGTTGCGGGCCAATTTGTCGGAAGATGGGATATGCCGTCAAATATTTGGCCAAAATTTATTGCGGCCTACATGAAGACAATTACCAACGCCGTAAAAGTAAATCTTGAGGTTACTCGATGAAGAGGGCACTACTTTTCGCGATAATCGGCGTTGCGATGCCGGTGTTGGCTCAAAAGTATCCTCCTGTCTTACTACTGGATGGAGCGGGAAATCCCTACCCATTCGGAAACGGCGCACAACTTCATTCAAACCCTCCAATCATGGAGTGCTATACAAATGCGACGGGGATCGTTCAACCATGCAATTTTAGCGGTGGAGGTGGAGGAAATCCGGGCGGTTCAAATGGCGATATTCAATACAACAATAACGGAACATTCGGAGGTTCCGCAGCGACAATAACAGCAGGCGGCTCAATCACTATTCCCTCAGGGCAGTCGATAAACCTATCCAGTCAAGGCCCGGGAGTTCTCTTTGGAGGTACGCCGACATTCTTTCCCACGTACCCTGTGATCTCTGATGAAGAATATTCGCCGTCAAGCGTAGGCTCTTCGACTCAGCCTGTGTTTTTTGGCAAAGTTTTTACATTTACACCATCATGGACCAGTAGCAGCACAATTGTGGAATTGATAGGAGATTTTGGATTTACAACGTCCCAATCGACAGATAGCACAAGTTATTCAGTCATACAGCATTCTGAAATCGGTGCGGTGGCCGGGGGATCGGGTTTGATTGATTCGGTGATCGGAGGAGAATTTTCAGCAGTAAATCAAGGAACTGGGTCTGTAACTCAAGGTCAAGGGCTCATCGCCGATTGCCATAATCTTGGTCTTGGAACTGTTACTGAATGCGCGTCTATCGACGTCAATGAAGGGGGAAACGCTCCCCCGGATACCGGACCGGTCACCACGGCAATTGGCGTTAAAATCGATGGCATTTTAGAGGGCTCCACAAACTATGACATTTGGGCGACTGATGCTTCGGCGTTGAATCGCTTTGATGGTCTGGTAATGTTTCCGATCACCGAATCAATCGGAACGCAAACGATATCTGGATGTTCGTTGACTTCTGCGGCTGGAGGTGCATCTACAGGTTCTTTTCATTCCGGAACCAACGGTACTTGCACCGTCACTATCACACCCGGCATAACTGCTGCTCATGGATTCTACTGCGCAGCACAGGATACGACAACCGTCGCCGACACCTTGCACCAGACCGCAACAGGAGCAACATCTTGTATAGTGTCTGGAACTACAGCTTCTGGCGATGTAATCACATGGACTGCAGCGGCGTTTTAATATGAAGAGAATATTCACAGCATTGGCATTCTTTTGTTGTGCAATGACGGGGCTCGCGCAAAACGGAGCAGTGCAGCGGTACTGCGACTTCGGAGCCAGTCAGGCAATTGTTTCCGGCCTGAGAAGCTCGAACTATCAGCAGGGCGACATCCCCCAGTGCACGGTGACAGTCTATTTGACCGGAACAACAACGCTGGCCCCGATCTATACAGCAAGCACTTCTACTGCGACGGTTGGCTCGATATCGGTCACTGCAGGTGGCACCTATTCTGTATGCCCAACCGGTATCAGCTTGAGCGGCGGAGGCGGAACAGGAGCGGCTGCGACACCGTCTTGCACGGGGACTGCAGTCACTTCGGTTGCGGTAACGAATCCCGGTTCTGGATATACGAGCGCACCCACAATTTCTTTTACCGGTGGGACCGGAAGCGGAGCCACTGCGACTGCAAACATGACTGGCAATTTGACCAATCCATTTGTGGCTAATGCAGACGGTTCTTACCTTTTTTACGCTCTTCAAAACCAAGGTCTTGACGTTCAATTGAGCGGCGGTATTTTTCCGAATACATACCCAACTCCGAACACGCTGGTAGACGTATTTCCAAACCAGAGCTTCTCCCCTGTCAGTGGTGTCACTCAATTGAGTGCAACTGGACCAATCGAGGTAAATGGCGGTTCTGGCCCGGTCACAGGCTCAGTGCTGATCTCCTGCCCTTCATGCGGCTCCGGTTCTACAACCAATGCACTGACGATGAATAATTCTGGATCAGGCGCGTCATCCGGCTCGACCTTCAATGGCTCCTCGGCGATCACACTGAGCTATAACACGCTCGGTGCTGCTCCGACCGCGAGCCCGATATTTACGGGAATCGTTGATGCGAGTGGGGCCACTCAATTTAAACTACCCGTTGCTGCTGGTTATACATCCGCAGCGAATGGAGAAATTGGGTACGACTCGACCAACAAGAATTTTCACGCTTGGGTGAACGGAGCGGACACGTTGCTAATTCCGCTCGCATCTGGCTTTACAAGCGGACACTGTGGTCAGCCGACAAGCTCGGGCGGATCATGGACGATTGTAGACGCAGGTGCCGCGTGCGGGACCGGTTCGGGAGGAGTTACGAGCCTAAACTCATTAACCGGAGGTATAAACTTAACATCGACCAGCAGCACGATAACAATTACACCGGGAAGCTCAACAATTGACTTGGAGACCAGTGGAGGAGGCGGAGGAGGTTTACCCTCAAACGCGCTCTTCATTTGCGCGGGCGATTCGATGTGCGACGATGATAACCATGTCCTTTCGCCTGCAATAGCTATTGCCTCATTTACTGTTTCTGGATCGACGGTGACTGTAAACACGAGTGCGGCGCATGGCCTTACATCTGGCAACTGGGTTTCAATGAGAGCGGCAACTGGTTGGCCTCAAAACGTGAGTCCGATGGGCCTTGGAACAGGACTCACTATATTTCAGGCAACGGTGACGAGTTCTACCCAGTTCACATTGAACGTTGGAAGCCGTTCTGTTTCGCCCTGTTCGTCTTCCTGCGGGAATGCATACTCGGCAATGCCGTATGTCGAATTTGCTAAATCGGCTAATCCCCTGTTTCCTTCAGGCGCTTTAACAAACACTGCGACCTGTATGGATACCGGATATCGTCTTCAAACTCTAGCTTCCGATTTTTCCGGTCTTATTAGTGCATGTGTCGGATCGACCACAGGTAAAGTACCGTACGTCACACTTACCAACGCGAACGATGACGTAGCTCTCTGCGAAACCGCTGCACAGATCGAGGGATATTACCAGACCATCTTTTCCGCTATCCACGCCATTAATGGGTTTGCCAGCGCTATGACTGCCACAGGAGCGAACTGGGCTACGAACACGTTGGGATGCTCAACGCACGTCTGGGATATACAAGAGCAAGTAGACCTTTGGCTACGTCAGCAGTCTAAACAGGAAGTTCAGGCTACAAGTCCGGGGTCGACCGCCTATTGGGATGCACTGGAAGATATTGGTCCGGACTTAACTGACGCAAACAATACGGCGTTGATCGCAACCAACACCGGTTTTGGTCCGGAAGGAGCGGCGCGAGCAGCCCAGATTGGATCGCAGTCTCTTCTCGTAGGTAATGGAACGTCCGAGCCACGTAATACTTTGTGGTTTAGAGCCATCAACAGTAACGCAGCAGCAGGCATTAACAGCTTGAGCTATGTTCCACGCAACGGCACCACGAATTATCTCTATCAGTGGTTTAATTCATCTTCATCTCTCGTGGCGTCGCTGACAGATTCGGGCATATTTTCGCCTACATATCTCAACGTGGGGTCCAACGGATTGAGCGGATGCCCGGGCGGTAGGCCGTTTTGTATAGGCACCGGCTTCAATATTGATTCCAGCAATGTGCTTTATGTGGTTCATGGGATCAACGCTGATTCCGGAGGAAGCTCTAGTAAATATTGGGCTACAGATGGAAGCGTGCAATCGGTCCCATCCGGAGGCTTCCCGATCACCATAGGTTCCACATCGATTGCATCTGGCAGCACTACGACTACAATTGCAGGTCTCACGCTTTCCAGTCCTGCATTTACAGGAACTGCGGATGCGAGTGGGTCCACTCAATTTAAACTACCCGTTGCTGCTGGTTATACATCCGCAGCGAATGGAGAAATTGGGTACGACTCGACCAACAAGAATTTTCACGCTTGGGTGAACGGAGCGGACACGTTGCTAATTCCGCTCGCATCTGGCTTTACAAGCGGTCACTGTGGTCAGCCAACAAGTTCAGGTGGATCGTGGACTATTGTTGACGCTGGCGGGGCTTGCGGAACCAGTGGCGGCGGAGCAGCGTGGTCAGCGCTTACCAGTGGAACCAATACGAGCATGTCGGCGGTGATGGGTTCTGGTTCTAGCCTTGGCTATACCGGAACCGGGGCTATTAACGCTTCAGCAGTTGACGGTGTAACAGTTACCGGAACTCCGAGTGCAGGTCAAGTGCCAACTGCAACCAGTGGTACGGCGGCAACGTGGCAGACTCCGAGCAGCGGAACAGGAAACTTTGTCAATATAGGAGCATCTGTCGCGTGGTCCGGATGCACGTATTCTGGTGGAGTCTGTACAACTTCCGGATCGTCTACTAGCTCAATCACTATATCCAGCATTCCATCGACTTACCTAAGTTTAGTTATTAGAGTAGTTGGAGGCATAGCGACGTCTGGCTCTAATGCTGATGTCGGAATGCAATTTAATGGTGATACAGGAAACCACTACGACCGCGCCTATAATTATTACGGAAACACTAATGCTCAAGGTGATCCAACAAACTCAGCCTTTGTGCCTATTGGCACCCTTGCGGGAGGAGCAGGAACTAAAGGCGGCACTATGACCGCTACCATTGAAAATTATGCAGGAACAACAACTTACTATCGCCAATTTCATTCAGAAGGCTACACGTATTACGGCGGACCGGAAGGATTCCAAAATTCGGGTGACTGGCAAAGCACAAGCGCTATAACTTCCATTACGCTTGTCTTAAGTTCTGGTGATTATTATGGAACAAACTTTGAGATTTATGGGACCAACTAGGAAACTCATGCGCTACATTCTCGTCGTCCATGTGTTGATGCTTGTCTCTATTGCAAAAGCGCAAGTAGCTCCGATTGCCTACGAGGATAGCCTTACGTGGCAGGCTCCAGTTGCCTCGACCGATCCTGTGGTCGGCTACAACGTGTACCGCGCACTTGGAACCAGCGGAACATACGCAGTTTTGAATACTCAACCTGTGACTGCGACAGCGTATATCGACGGCACCGTCGCTTTGGCAACGAGTTATTCTTATCAGGTAAAGAGCGTAGATGCCCAAGGCAATCAGAGTGTTCCGTCAAACACGATAACCATCAATCCCGTAAGGAGATTACGATGCGCCGAGTTTCAATTCCGCTTCTTGTTTTCCTGCTTTCGATGATGCTGACCTCCGGATGCAGGAGCCAAGTCTCTCCAGCGCCACAACCATCGAATACAGTGACGATTGCTCCTGCCTCGTGCCCATCTGGGCAAACGTGCAGCTATTCGTATTTAGTGAGTCGTGCGATCTGTAGCTCGGCGACAAGCTGCCCGACACCTGCGACTGGAGTCTACACACCGCTGAATGCAACTGCGCTGGCAACCTCGACCTATACTGACACGACGCCTCCATCAGGACAATATGTTGCATATGTAACTCAGGCGACGCTTGATGGAACTCATTTTGGAAATCCCTCTCCCGCCTCAGCGGCTATTCTCACAGCGCTTTATCCGGGGACCCCCGGCACGCCGACTGTGACGGCTTTAGCGGCCTTAGCGCCTCCAGTAAAAATAGGTGTGCCAGTGCAATTGACTACTCTTGTTCCTGTTCCAGATCGCCCTATGGCTAAGTCGATGGTCCTAGCTTTGAGGGTAGAAAGTAAGTGACATTTGCGGAGAGATATGGCGCTCAGATTCTTGCAAATTTGGACGCGATTAGGAGTGAGTTGAAACGGGTAGAAACTATCCGGTTTTTTTACGAAAGACGAAAAGTTCCAGTGTTTGTAGAAGTAGGCAATGGGTGGTACCGAAGAGTCTACCCGCAAAAGAGAGATCGGCAGAGGAAGAACAACTTAGCAGCCTACCAAGTGCTGCAAAAAAATAAGTGATTTGGGAGCCTATCGTGGATATCGACACAGCTTGGGAAGAAATAACCAAATTGCGGCGCATTGTGGTTGACGGAAATGGACAGAAACCTTTAACCACCCGCATGACAGAAGTGGAGGGGAAGATGGAAGAAATCACCGCTCTTCGAACCGACGTGAAAAAGCTCATGGGAATCGTGCTAGGGGCACTCCTCGCCATGCTCGGCACAGTTGGCGCGGACTTTTTCATTCGTATTTTGCATTCAACCAAATAAAGACATGGCAAGCTCATTGGATATTGCAATTCCGGCTCTATGCGCATGGCGCGAAAATCGCGGCGGAGGTGCGTTGGGGATGCAGTCTGTTCTCAATGTTCTACAAAACAGAGCTAATCGCGATAGGACAACCATGTACGCCGAAGCAGTGAAGAAACTTCAATTTTCTTCGCTTACAGCAAAGGGTGATCCGGAATTGACGCTATGGCCAGTTGAAGGTGATCCGCAATATGTCGAAGCTGAGCAGATGATGCAAGAGGCTCTAGCGGGACAGCTTGCTGATATCACACACGGAGCCACGATCTACTACGCTCCAACAGGTATTGGCCCTAGCAGCCAGACATTCGCGGTTCCCGGAGGAGCGACTGTCCCATTTCCTGAAAATTGGCAACAATCAAAGGTGCAATTCACGACGGGTATTGAGAATCAGCTTTTTTTCAAGGAGATCGCATGAGCAACTTTATTCAAGTTCTCGCACAACTCATTGCTAATCTACTGCAACGTGCATTCGGCACAAAGCCGAACACGCTGCTTACAGTCACCGGCGTCGTCGCTGCTCTTGCTGCGCTGCTTGCTGCTCTTCCACCAAGCATCGTTCCGGTCAAATATCAACCGTGGTTAACAGGAGCAGCAATGTTCTTTTCGCTGCTTGCTGGTGCTTTGGGATATGGCCAAAAGGCGAATGCGAGCGATCCAACACCTCCACCGAAGTCGCCCAAGGAAACCAAGTAACACAGGTAAAAAACTCTCTAGGAGAAGACACAATGAAAAGGCGTCAATTTATCACCAGCATTGCGAAAGCAACTGCCGCTGCAATTATGATCGGTTCAACCACAGTTATGGTCGAGGGCTGCACCTTCGACGTTAAAACCGCTCTCAACACCTTACTCGATTCGCTCAACGCGATCCTCAAGGTTGCCGAGCCCAACGCGACATGGACAAGTCCACTCTCGAACGCAATAGCGGCCCTTGAACAAGCCGAGAGCGCATGGCAATCCGGAAGTCCAGCGCAGGTGATCGTCAGTGCGCTGAACACCATCGAGGCTGTGATCGCCGTGATTCCAGTAACCGCATCCTATGCCCCACTCGTCGACATCATTATTGCTGGAATCGAGGCCGTAATGTCAGCACTAGGACTGACATTTTCGCTGTCTGGAGAAGATTCACGAAAGCGCGCAACCGTCGTAAACAGCCCTCACTTCAAAGCTACGACAATCAAGACGTCGGCACTCCACCCGACGTGGACTGGAGCCTACAAGCATCAGTGGAATAGCGAGTGCAATACGCTGAAGATGCCACAGGCAAAAATCTAACCGTCAACCAAGCTTGCGGCGGGACACCGGAATTCCGCATACCTCCAATCCGGTGCAACCTGACATCCCGCCGCAACCTTTTTTAGGAGCAGATCATGGCATACCTCCCCCTCTCTCCTGCCGGACGCCGGTACGGTCGGTTTCGCGACAACCCCTACCATCCCGCGCGGACCTTACTCGCGATGAACCCAACAACAGACGTCATTCTTCCAGCCAAGGCTGCAACATCTCAGTGGACCGGGCCAATTCGCGATCAAGGCCAAGAAGGCTCCTGCACTGGTCAGATGGGAGGCGCGCTACGTGATGCGCTCTACCGTAAGCTATTTCAGTACGAAAAAGATCGCAGTATTTCCGCCGATCAATTCAAGGTATCGGCCTCTTTCATCTACAAGTGCAATCTCATCGCTGACGGCGATCTTGGCACAGATGCTGGTAGCAGCATTCATCAGACCGTCATGACGCTCAACCAGAAAGGAGCGTGCCTCGAATCCGAGGAGCCGTACAGCGACAGCGACTATTCGACCGAGCCTACACAGACGCAGTACGAACAAGCGCTCACTTACAAATCTGGGGCCTACCATTACATTCCTGATCTCCAGACCATGAAGTCTTGTATCGCATCAGGTTATCCGTTCGGTTTCGGAATCTCTGTCTATTCGTCGTTCGAGGGGACATGGTCTGAGCCGGGAATGATGCCGGTGCCTGATCCAAACACAGAGCAACTCCTCGGAGGTCATGCTCAACCAGTCTTTGACTACGACGACACCCTTGAGTTTCCGGACGGAAACGTTGGCGGATTCTTGATCCAGAACTCGTGGGGCAGCGACTGGGGAATTTCTGCACCGGGACGAAATGATGGCGGTTTCTATTGGATGCCATACGCCTTCGTTGAAGGTAGCGATCCAAAGAATGGTCCGTTCGTGAACGATGCGTGGGTTATTCACCTTGGTCCAGCTTGGTAAAACTCAAAGGAGGATATGGTGCCAATAGAGAAAAGCACAGGATCGGAAGCAGAGAAAAAACGAAATTTTCACGATCTTCGACACGGAAAGACCTTTCGAAAAACCGAGAAAAAATATGGGAGGGCGAAAGCTCGAAGTCAAATGATCGCGATTGCATTGGAAGCGCAGCGCGCAGGGAAGAAGAAGTCGAAGAAGCACAAAAAAGCGCAGCACAAGAAAAGGGTCTCGAAGCGCTGATTTATCGTGACAATCGACCCGTTTTGCGGTATAAATTTTGAGAGAACGTGCTCCCCGGGCAGGGACAAAGCGGCGACTCAAGCTTAAGGCTTGAGCCGCTTTTTGTTTGGCCCAAGGAGTCATGAGATGGCAAAGCTGAGCTATAAACGTCGGCAAGAACTGCCAGCTTCTGAGTTCGCGATTCCCTCCGAGCGAAAATATCCGCTTGATACGAAGAACCGGGCGCGCGATGCGCTATCACGTGCTTCACAAAACGCATCTCCTTCACAAAAAGCGCAGATCAAGAAAAAAGTCCATCAGAAGTACCCGAGCATTAAGGTGAGCGGGCTTCATGGAGCCGAGAAAAAAGCCACTCGGCGCAAGCACTCGGTTCGAAAAATTTCACTTCGAAAGGATTAACCATGAAGGGCAAAGCGAAAAACCTCTCTGTTTTGAAAGCACCAAAAAACCCGAAAAAGATTCGGACCTCGCGCAATCACATCGGCGGATGGCCGAAGTTGACATCTCCCCGCGTCAAGAAGACGGTCGGTAAAAGTGGCCGCAAGCGCGTTTCTCGTAAGGCGTAACCTTCAGCAGGCGCAAACAAGCTCAGGCGTGAGAGGTATCCCATGAACGAGATCGACTCAGGCAACCTTCCTAATGTGCGTCGCGCTCCTAAAAAGTCGCGGCGCACCATTACGTCCGGCATGGATAAATCCACGTCTGGGTGCACGACCGGCAGCAAGTATAAAGCGAAGAGTATCCTCAAGGAACTGTCCGCAACGAAGCGTCCACCGTACAAATAATCAGAGGTATCAATGGCATCAGAATACGGAGCGGCGCAGCCCATTGTCGATCTTGCCAAGTCGGCAAGCAACAGCTTTTACGACTGGGGAAATCTCGGTCCGGTGAAACGCGCGATCAAATCGGCGAGCGATGCCATCCAGAGCGCGGTAACGCCGAAGTCGACCAAAAAGCCAATCGCGGTTTCATGGGCTTATTACGGAAAACCGCAACCTCGCCCGGGAGATGACAAGCCCACAACGCGGAAAGCGATTCCAAAGGTGTCGAGGCGATAGATGAAAGCGAGAAGAAAGCGAGCAAAATTCGATGCCTTCGAATTACCAATGGATACAGCTAACGACAGCGATCTCGCAGCTTGCGCAACGTCTCAGCGATCCAAGTAACGCTTTTTGGACACAAGCAGAACTTGTTATCTACATTCAGCAAGCCCTGCGTCTATTTAACACCCTAACCTTCACTTGGAAAACAGACTTCACCTACAACTCGTCGACTATCTGGAACTCGCTTGGCTCATTGAACGGTTCCCCTCGTCTTCGTACGCAAACCGACGTTAATTGCTATACGCAGATTGAGTACATGCTGCTGGAACCGCCTACAGGCGGAACGTGGACCGGCACCAATCAGTTTTCCATTGCCAATCTGTCGCAGGCGCTGCAGACTCGGCGCGACGAGATGATTCAAGTTGGCAATCTCAATTCCGTTTTGCTGCCGAATATTCCTGTGACGCCTAATGTGCGTCGCACCTATCTTCCAGATTCCACAATTGACGTGGCGCGAGTTCGCTATCTTGCGTTGCAAACCTCCACGACCGGATCGGCTTCTTCTGGGGCGACAAGCATTACTGTTGGATCGACACGGGGAATCACTCAAGGGCAAATTGTGAGCGGCAATGGAATTGCTTACGGCTCGGCAGTAGTTGCTGTCGAACCCAACTCCATCACAATTGCTCCAGCGTCAATTGGGGTTGTAACAGGAACGTTAAACTTCTACAGCGCGTCGATTATTTTTCGCGACGACACAGTAGCTTCGGAATTCTATGAGGCACCTCTCTATCAGCAGCCTTCAGGAACTCCGCAAATATTTTCGCTATCTTCCGAACCACCTCTTTCATGGAATGTTGACATTGCACCGAACACGGTCGGAAGTTACGAAGCAATTGTTTCTCAGACTGGCACAGCATTTTCGCCCCCGTCTGCAACACTGCTCAATATTCCCGATGATTTCACTTGGGCGTTAATCTTTGGAGCTATGGCTGACCTGCTTGGTCGCGAAGCTGAGGCATCTGATCCGCAGCGGGCTGAGTATTGCTTAAAGCGCTACATGGACGGCCTGATGCTACTTCAAAAAATTCCATGGATTATGCTCGGGCGCGTTAATGGAAAAGCAGTCAATTGCGATTCAATCTTCGCTTTGGATCACTTCGACAGCAACTGGGACTCAAACCCAACTAATTTTGGCCCGGTAATTGTGACAGGTGGCGTCGACTTCGTTGCGGCTCCATCTGGATCGGGAATTGGGCTGACGGTTCTCGGTAACGCGCCGATTCCGGTTTCCGGAAGTGATTATGTGCAGGTGAGCAGAAGTGACTATGACATCATCCTCGATCTAGCTCAAAGCTTTGCGTGTTTTAAGATGGGCGGCGCTGACTGGCAGCAATCGCTTGAACTTGAGGCGCGAGCCATTCAAGCCTGTTCTGCTGAAAATACTCGCCTCCGTAGCTTCGGTGCCTTCAGCGACATTCTAGTGCAGAGAGGGCAGCAAGAGCAGAGAGATCAGAATCCATACAACGCGAACAAGGCAAAGTAGGGGTGAGCTTTGAAAACGACAGCCAAAAAGACAAAAAGCGGAGATCAAATCTATTTTGAAGACCAAGCTGAAAAAGAGGAGCTTGAAGCTCTCGGATTCGATTTTACCGAGTGGAACAACCTTTCTGAAGATGATTGTATCTATGTTTTTCTAAAACAGGAGAGCCTTGGGTGTCATGCTACCACACAGGAAGAACTGGAAACTTACTCCTCTCGAATGCTTCAGGCGCTACACAGCAAGGGTATTCAGGTGAAGGTTATCGATAAGTTTAGAGACGTCGGAGACGGATTTTGGACCCGCTTTATATTCTCGACTAACAGAACGATTCAGTAACGAGGAGCAATGGACTTTAGAGGATTAGACCTTACGTCTCCGATCAACCGGCTGAAGTCCGGTTTTGCCGCGATGTGTGTCAACGTCCGCGCCTACTTCAAGGGAGGTTTTCAGATTCGCAATCTCCTGACCAATGCAATCATAACCGTAGCCGATGCGATTGAAACGATAGCGAGGCTGAACGACACCACTCCTGCCGGACCGGGAAGCGGATACACTTATGTAATTGCAGCGGGTACTAAGATTTATGCGGCGTCAACAGGTAGTCCTTCCGCTATTGCGACAGGAATGAGCGGTAACCCAGTCTCCATGGTGCCGTTTCGACCGAATGCCTCTGTGCAGCCGTGGATGTATATCGGCGACTCTGCCCCGACACCAGCAGGATCGATCACCTATGTAACCATCAGCACAAAATACGCTATAAATGGCGATGCTACTACCTTCGATTGCTCGTCCATGTTAAAGGTGCGTTCCGATAGCCTGATTTATAAAATGGGAATTGAAGAACCGCAGACAGCACCCGTTGTTTCAACGACCGGAACAACAACAACCGGAACAGATGCTCTGCCAGCAACTACGGTGCCGTGGACAAACGTTGGCGGAGTCAATCCTTCATATAACTATGGCCAGACAAGTGGTAGCGACGGAACTTCGCCCGTAATTATTTCAACACCGGCTGGCGCACAAACATTAACTCTGGCAATCACTGGAACTGCCACAGTCAACGGAGCAACTCACGGTCCCGGCGATACAGGTCCGACTGGATCGAGTTATCCCGCAAACTTTACAGGCGCGGGGCCAACAATTGTCCTTGGGGCCTTTACTGACGGCTCAGGAAATGTCCTGACGGGGACTTCTCCTGTGCCTCTTCTCGCGAATGTTGGTTCTGGAATCACGCTTCAGATTCCGGCTGGAGCATCCCAATTTCAAATCGGCATCGATTCTCACGCTAACACATTCTCAGCCAATTCTGGATCGTTTACTGTCAATTGGACTTTGGTAACGAGCGCCATAGCGACGGTCATCTCAACCCTTGGAAATGTCACAGTTTATTATTGGGGCGATTCGCCCCATACGGGTCCAGTTGCAGACTACATCTGGAAAAATCCGAATGACACCGGCACGGGTATTGCGCGCTCAACCGGAACTGCTGCGGGAACGGTAACAAACAATTCGTGGATGTTTGACTCATCGCCAGAGGACGGCACTGTGCCCTTGCTATGGGACACTCTCAACTCCTCCGCTACAATCACCGGATCGATCCCAGTGTTTTCTCCAGCACTTGAGTCGGCTGGATATCAAGACTTCAATATGTGCGTTGTTGGAACCATTTTTGTTCCAGCCGCAGGAACCTACGAGTTCACCTTCGTCAACAAAGATCAGATCATGGTTGGTATTGGCGGCGGGGCTACGGTTCCGGGAGGCTACGTCACTGGGCAGGTGGGACAGACAGAAACAGTCGTCAATGCTCTACCTTTGATTTATGTCTCAACTCCGAACGGAGCAGGCGGTAAAGTTTTTCAGACGATCAGCATCACTTTTCCGGGGTCAGGGTCGTATGAAGTCGAAATTGATTACGACTACTGGTACCACACTGGCCGGTGCCTATACATGCTACTTGGTACAGTGGCTTCGCTCCCACCGTCTACTTCGAACATTATTCCACCGCTTCCGCAGGGTGTGCGCACTGGAGTCTCCTACGCCTGCAAATATAGGAATTCGCAAACCGGAGCAGTGTCCAATCCCGGTCCGACTTCGACTCCGCAGGTAACACCGGTACTAGATAATACGGTGGTCTGCCCATACTCACCCGATCCTCAGGTGGACAAGGTTGACTACTATCGTCAGGATTCTGGGCTCGCGAACTATACGTACGTAGCGACCGGACCAAACACCAATCCACCTACTCCGATCACGGATACGTTGACCGATCTCGAAGCTGCCGACAACCAAGTGATGGATACAGACGACTACGAGCCATTTCCATCAATTGACTTGCCGCAATCTGGCGTTGTTAATGTGTCAGGCGGCGTGATCTCATGGGTAAGCGGAAACAAGTTCAATATTCGGTGGCTTGCAGGAACAATCATTGAGATTGGCTACCCAACACAGTTGGCATACAGCTTGATCGCGCGGCCAACATCCGACACAACTATTGTCATTCCGGAGGTTCCTGACGGAACAAGCCTGACCTACAACATTCCTGAGCCGATTCTCGCTGCACAGCCGCTGCCTTATCTATTCGGACCCACCGATAACATCAATTTCGAATACGGCGTCGGCGACCCATTACGCCCGGGGACGCTTTACTGGTCCAAAGGCAGCAATCTTGACTCTGCTCCTGATACAAACCAGCTTGACGTGACCGATCCTTCCGAGCCGCTCGTGAACGGAGCAATCAGCGGTGGATTAGGAGTTTTATTCTCAATTCGCAGGGCGTGGATCATCGAGCCGAACTACTACAATGCTACGGCTACAGCGCAGGGCGTGTCCGGAACAACATGGAGTCTGCAAGTCTCGCAGATCAATCGCGGGCTATTTATGCCACGTTGCGTAGCTGTCGAAGGCTCCGGAAACATATTCTTTCGTGTGGATGATGGCATTCATGTTTCAGTTGCTGGCTTGTCATCACAGTCAATTACCGATGAGATGCTCTACCCATTATTCCCTCATGAAGGTTCTGCGCCCCAAGCAATTGTCCGTAATGGCGTAACAATCTATCCCCCGGACGATACGAATCCAGAAGCGCAAAAGTTCGCCATTCAAAACGGTTATCTGTATTACGACTACGGCTATAGCTACGAAGCGCCAGTCGTAACCGATGTCTCGTTTATCCCGGAAAGTGCTACATCTGCTGGCGATGGAATTGCATGGGCTAATCCTAGTTCTGCGACAGCAGGATCACTGCCTGCGGTAGCAAACGTTACCGGCTTCAGCATTTCTTCAAATGTAGTGACGTTCATCGCCAACAACGCTTTTGAGTCTGGTCAGTACGTGGTTTTGGCAACAACCGATGCGCTTTTCTTGAATGGACTCACGGTTCAAATCATCTCTACCGGACTCAGCAATACTCAGTTTGAGTTCAATTTCCCATGGTCCGATACTTCTCTTAGCGCTGAATCTGGTACGGCGACTCCCGTTGCAAATAACTTTGCATCCGTGACCGAACCGGCTATTCCTTTTTCACTTAATGCGGGCGAATCTATTGCATGGTCGCTTCCAACCACTTTCAGCACTCCTGAGGTTGATGGAACAAACTTTGCGGCGGCGGAGGCTGGTGCGGCGGCATCTGCGTGGCAGCAGGGTGGAGCATTTGGAACTTCAAGTGGAAGCCCGTTCCTTGCGACGGTTGGATGTAGCTGGTCTGGATTTCAAGCGCCTTCTCTTCCTGCCGGTGCGACAATTTCTCGCATTTACCCTGTTTTTTATGCGACCGGGCAGGTGTTATCGAACAGCGTTGCTGTGAATTACAGCGCGAGCATCACTAGCGGTCAGGTTTGGAGCGGCAGCATCCTACTTGGTTCGTTTTCTCAGCAATATACTGCTCCGGATGCATCGAAATCTCTTGGAAATACGCTCGCTATCGTATCGCAGGCGGAATTGGATATTACTGTTAAATCAACGGACTATGCGCCGGGAACGATCACCAGTGCCGCAGCAATAAGTCAGGTTGCTTTGGCTGTATATTACACGCTATCCGGGACTCCACCACCAGCAGGACAAACGCAAACGTTAGAGCTAACTGGTACTGGGTTAAGCTTGCCAAGCGGCGCTGTTGTGACTGGCATCGCCGTCAATTTCGATAGCGGGATGGCTTTTGGAACTGTCACTTCTGCAAATGTTCAACTGACAGTATCCGGATCGCCGGTTGGTAACGCCAAAACTTATACTCCGTCGACATGGCCGACCGCATCTTCACTTGGTAGCAGTAGTGATTTGTGGGGACAAGGCAGTATGTCCGGCGCAGACGCAAACAACATGGGAGTAAATGTGTCCGCGCTTCTCACCTCGGATTCACAATTGAATCTGAATGGAATGTCGGTCACTGTTTATTACGAGACCACAGAACCGGCTGAGGGCAACGCGACTTTAGTTTTTGATATTGCAGCTAAAGGTTGGGAGCTTGATCTCTATACTGGAACGCAGCCAGTGAGTCATGCGCCAAATGAAGGACAAAGCCAGCAAGGCATCCTTGTCGGTTGTGCTGATGGTACCGTGCGCATGATGCAGAGCAGCGGCACTGAAACTGTAACCGGAAAGGTTCTTTCGCCTGCCATTGGTGGAGCGGGATGGCAACACATCAAGGAATATACATTGGAATACAGTTCCAATTCGTCAATCACCGTTACACCAATCGTAGCCGACGCAAATAATGGAAGCTATGCGCCAAGCCCGATTACGTTGCCTTCAACAGGAGGAACGCCAACAAAACTTCATGGCTTGTGGGGAGCGAATAAGTTCAAGCTTATGCAATTCGAGATCGATATCACAAACGATCTTTCCGCTCAGGTGTATCTCGACGGCGTTTCAATTCAGATAAAATCTTGGGGAGCGAATTCTGTCTATCAGCCTGTAAATCCATTCGGTGAGCAAGGTGGTTACGGAGGACAGCCATGAAGTATGGAAGCATAACTTCTCGTCGTTGCGCACGTTGCCTGACCATAGGTACCGGGCAACTCGCGAATGGAATCTGTGTGAAGTGTTACGAGTGGCAAAAGAAGAATCCAGAGAAGAAGATCAAATTGCCGGTCGTTGTTAAGCCGAGGGTCTCGTGAGTTCTAATCCTCTAGTTTCGTCATTTCGTTTCGTCAACTCTATTCCGGAGGGCGCGGCGCATCCAACTGTCGTGAAGGCGCTGCGTGATCTTACCAATAGCACCACCGATCTTCAAACCTCAATTCCTCTTCTCCAGAAGCAATTAGATGACTTGAAAACGAGCACGACCACAGCCGCATCCACACAGACCATCGTAGAAAATATCACGCAGAATCCATTTGCCGGACTGGGTAGCGTGAATAACGAATCATCGGAAACCTCCTATACCACTCAAACTTCCGACAACGGAATCCTGCTGATTTTCTCAGATGCCTCGGCGGTCGCGGTTACGTTAAATTTTGCCGTGTCGGCACCATGGTTTTGCTTTGCGGTGAATTGGGGCGCTGGCGTTGTCACCTTTACTCCACAGTCTGGAAACATTTCCTATATTGGGAACCTCGCCGCGTCGTCGATGCCCTTAACTAAGGGCTACCTGACGATGATCGTCTTTGACGGAACAAACTTTTGGGCCGCTACGCTCCCGACTGTTCCCCAGACGTTCAACGCCATCACTCACGAGTTCCTGATCTCTTACGATGCGACGACAGGGCTCTTTACAGCGGCGCAGCCTGCTTTTACCGACATCAGCGGTACGGCAACTTCATCTCAAGGAGGCACTGGCATAAACTCTTCGGCGTCGACCGGGGTAGCTCAGGTCAGTGCCGGTACGTGGTCCATCTCGGCAGCGTTAGCCAATGGAACAACCGGCACAACGCAAACAGCAAATGATAACTCCACCAAGGTCGCGACGACGGCTTATGTGGATGGCACTTTGCCACGCGTTAAGGCTTCAACTACACTTACCGGACAGACTGGAGCAATCGGCACAACCGCCATTTATACACCATCCGCTGCAGGCTCTTACCGCGTCACGTTTGTCTTGTGGATAACAACTGTGGGAACAGGAGGCACGATCAGTGCAACGGCCTCATCAAATAACGGCGCTGGTGGATCATCGAACTTTTATGGAACAAGCGGTGCGAGCACGACGGTACTGGGGGCGCAGGTGCAAGCTGCTTTGATGTTTCACGTTGCTGCAGGTCAGGCGATCAACTACTCGACTTCCTTTAGTTCAGTCACCGGAAGTCCTGTTTACAGCTTAGATATCATTGTGGAGCAACTGAAGTAGTGGGAATGTTCCACGTGAAACGCTGCGCTTTTCTTTTAAGTTCTCAGAGGTTCGAAATGGTTGTAAAATTTCTACAGTTTCCAGCATGAACGCCCGGGAGCGTCATGGGAAAGGGCGCTCCCGTGTCTTGGCTTAGCTCTATTTTTGGCGGTCAAAATCCGACCCTGAATCAAAATATCAATCAGACCGGCCAGATTGCTGGCTTTGCAACCGGTCTCGGTCAAGGTGCGCTCACAAGCGGTACCAACTGGATGCAAAACATTGTCTCCGGAGACCCCTCGAAGATCGCGCAATCTCTCGCTCCAGAGATTTCGGCGCAGCAGGGTGGGATCAGCCAACAAAAGAAGCAACTGGCTGAGTTTGGATCGCGCTCTGGTGGTACAGCATCTGCAGCCTCGAACTTGGATTCTCAGGGCCGTGGCAACATCATCAATCTTGTGGGTGGTTTGCAATCCCAAACCGCAGGAAATCTAGCAAATGTAGGATCGAGCCTTTTGAACACCGGGCTCAATGCCACCACAACACAAGCCGATCTGTCACAAGAACGGATGCAGAACTGGGCGAACTCGATTTTTGGTGGTGCGCTGACGGGCGGCGCGGGTATCGGTCTAGGAAAACTGGCGAAAATCGCCGGTCTTTCCCTTGGGTAAACATTAGGAGTGTAGATGGCGACACCGGGACAATTTGTTGAGCAGGCGATGCTGTCTGGATGGGAGCAGGGCGCTGGTGAAAAGGATGCGCATAAAGAGCAGGAGCGTCAGCAGAAAATCACCGATTTGCTAGACCAGCGCGATGCACTGAAGTCAAAGTACGCCGCAACACTCGATGAAAAGGGTCAGCCGACTGACGCGACGTCGGCGATCAACCAGAGCATCCTTGCAAATCAGGCTGCAATTCGCGAATTTTACCATCCTGATAAGAATCCCGGCGCGATTGCGAAGTATGGCCGTCTGCTTATGGAGCGGATGCACATGGTCAAGCCACAACCGACCATAAATATTCCTTCGCAGTCAAGCGTTCCGCTGCCGCAAGATAGCTCAGTCTCGCTCGATGCGCTTCCGGCATACTCTCAGGCAACGGCTTCAAAAGATGCGTCCGGACAGACGCACCCTTCGAATGTGGCGCAACCGGGCGTTGCGGCATCGACAGTTTCAATGTCCTCTCCACCGGCTGCAACCGAGACGATGGTGATTGCAAATCCCAAAGGGCTTGTAGCACCGGGAAATCTGCCGATTTGGAATCGCCCCCTGATTCAGAATGCGGACGGAACTCACAGCAGCGACTATTCGGTCTCGTTCTCGAACGACAAGGGACAGGAGGTTCTTGTTCCGACGATTGTCGACGGAAAATTCCTCACTCCTGATGGCAAAAAGCCACCTGAGGGCAGCAAAGAAGAAAAGATGATGTTCGCCCGGGCGTGGCAGCATTACCTAAAGACCGGCCAGAACTTTGGCACCTTCGACAGCCCGGAAAACGCGGACCAGTACGCACAGCAGCTTCATGGACGCGGCCAGCGTCCGGGCACACTACCCACGGGACCACAAACGACCGTTTCTGGCCAACCGCTCACCGAAAGCCAGCGTGCGCACATGTTGAAGAATCAAGCTGCTGACAAGGCTGGTGCGGCTGGCGTTGAGGCAGGCGCACCAATGTCTCCCGCGCAGACAGCAGCGATTCAACGCGGCATCAATGCGGCTGACATGCAGGCCGATCTCGATCAGAAGATGGCGGCGTTCGACAAGCTCTATCCACACGCTACCGAAGAGCGGAGATCGCAGTACCGGGACATGGTTGCTGAAACCATGTTGGGTATCAAGCCAAGTCAGGAAGTCGGCAAGTGGATTCAGATGCCCGGAAAAGTTAACGGCCAGCCGGTTACTTTGCTCTACAACGAAAAGGACGGCACCTACAAGACACAAACCGGCGAAGAAGTACCGGCAGAAGTTCTGCAGAATTTCATCGCCGATCCGAAGCAGACAAAGATGTCGGCGAACGACCGTTTGTGGGATGCTTATGCGGCTTCGCTAGGCAAGACGATGGATCAGTTAACCATGGCCGACAAACCCGGCTTCGAAACATGGCTGAACAAGATGAAAGCTCGTTCGACGACGAGACAAGTCGCGGTTCCTGATCGTGATGGCAACGTTCATATCATCGACCTCACGAGCATGTCGAGTCCTGTCGAAATTCTTTCTCCTCAGGTTCCAGCGCCTGCGGCACCTACAGCGCCGAGCGCGCCACAGGGCGCAGGCGGAGCACCAACACCGCCGCGTCTACCGCACACCCCTTCTGGAAATATCGGCAACAAGCCGCGCGCACAAGTGAAGAACGATGTGATCCTTAATTTCAAAAAAGCAACGCCGGATTACACGAAAGCGAAGAACACATACGAGGATGCCAATCGAATCGCAGCTTTGGGGGATAAGTGGATTCAAGCGCCAAGCTCGGAAGCTGACGGCCAGTTTGTTCTCTCTCTGATTCGTTCGGAGGCTGGCCGCGTCAATGCACAGGAGATTGCACAAGTCTTCCAAGCTGGTGGTATCTCAGAGGCCCCCGAACGTTGGGCGAGCAAGGTGGGTCATGGCGAACTATCTCCGGAACTACGGAAACAACTGCTTGACTTTGTTCACATGCAACGCGATGCCGCCAAACAAGCTCTCGACTCGCTGGACAATTCGCAGGGGTCAGGAGCAGGGCAGAGCGGTGATTTTTGGTCGCAACTCCCCGACCATAATCCAACTACCGGGGTGCGTTAATGCCTGACGGTACAATGTTGTTTTTTTCTCCTGACGGAAAAGTGAAAGAGGTCCCGTCTTCACTGGCCGACAAGGCACTTGCGAATGGTGGTGAGCGTGCAATTGTCTTCAATGCTCCTAATGGAAAGCAGAAGTTGGTTCCGCAGAGCAAGGTGAAAGACGCGCTCGACAATGGTGGCTACGTCGCAAACGCTTCAGACCTTACCGTCCACACCGGAGAAGGTGTCTACAAGATGGTTGGACAGGGTGGCAAAGCCATTTCTGTCCCGTATAGCCTGATCGGCAGTGCGTCGAAGATCGGCTATGTGATGGACCCATCCGAGCGCAAAAGATATACGCAAGATGCTGCCGCTGACCCACGGCTAAACAGCAACCAACATCTTCTACCGGGAGTAAAAGCGGTTGGACGCAATACTGCTGGCCAGACAGTGTACGCCGGAGAGTCCGGAACAGATCAAAAGACCAGCGCGTCGTCTCGATTCCTGTCAAGCGCAGGAGGAGCCGTTTCCGGGGCAGCAAAGGGGCTTTACCACGGCATTGTTGAGGGTCCACAAAACCCACACGAAGCTGCCATGATGGGTGAAGGCCCGGGCGAGAGTCCGGAGTGGCGCGATCCGATCCTTGGACGATTAACCATGGTGCTCGATAGGCTTCTCGTTCAACCATCGGTTGTGCAGGCACAACAAGCCGTCGATGAGATGAAGAAAGCGAACGCGGCGACGCCGTGGTATTCATTTGCGCCGAACGGCGAAGCAAAAGAGCATCGCCAGCTTGCTGCCGGTCATGCGCTTGCGGCGGCAGTGCCCGGTGTTGGGCCATGGGCCGCGCAGGTTGGTGAGCAGATCGGCCAGCAGATTGGCACTGGCGACGTCGCCGGTGCAGCCGGAACGCTCGCAGGCAATGTGGCAATCTACGAAGCGCCGCACGCTATCGGCAAGACGGCGAAATTTACCTTCGGTGTGCCAAAGTCGACCATGGATGCAGTGACTGAAACGACGCCTCGCGACATTCGCGAAATGGCAGAGAAGGTTGCCGAAGAGAACGAGGCGGCGCGCAAGAAAGCTGCTGACGACTACGCGAAGGCTCAGGAAACATATAAGCAAAAGAAAGCTGAAGCAGAACATGAGACTCGCGGTCGTGAGATCGGACACAAGTACGACGTCAAGCAGAAGGCGAAGCAGGGCGTTGAGAATTACCGCAAAGAAGCTGCCGACGTTGCCGAGCACAACGCCCGCGTCTGGAAGAAGACCTCCGAGGCTTATAAGTCGGAATTGGACAAGGTCCGCGACGACAACAAGCGGGTCACAGACAAATACGACGCCGAGCGCAGCCGCATTGAAGACGAGAACAAGGCCGCAGAGCATCTGCTGGAGATGCGTCGTGCCGAAGAAGATGCTCTCGAAAAAGAGACAGAAGAATACTACGCCAAAGAAGATGCGGAAAAGGCTAAAGCGAAGGATGCGGAGAATGCTGCGTGGGAACCGTGGCATAAAAAGATGGATGAGGTTCCGGTTGATATCGGACCTGTTCAGGCAAAACTGAAGCCGATTCTGGACGTATCTCCTGAAGCTCGTCGTGCGATGTCTCAACTTACTCCTGACCCGGCTGATGTTGAGCCGGATTCCTTGTTTGCACAGGATCGCAAAGTTGTCATGGCGCAACAAGGCTACACTGGCGATTACTGGGATTTGCCACCAGATAGAAGAGCTATCATCGATCAGATCACCTCTTCAAACGGCTTCCAGCCAGAGCCAATTGATCTCAATCCGCAGGGTGGTGGAACGATACCGCTGAAAATTATTCAGCGCGCTCAATCGATCATTGGAAGAAATATCGCCAAAGGCCGCTACGAAGGCCCGCTGCTTGGCGAGATGAAGCAGATACAGGCTGCTCTTCGTGGCGTCGTCACAACTGAGTCGGCGGCACATGGCGCTGCGTCGCTTCTCGATTCGGCGCGCAAAGCTACGATTGACTATCAGGAAGCATTTGGGCGCGAGCGCCCGTCGCCGAAGACGCTCGATAAGATTCGCCAGAAGGGAGCCAACCCTGAGGAGTTCAAGGAGCGTGAGGAGGAAGAGCGCTTGGCTGGCGCGGCGAAATTATCTCCGGAGCTTGTCGAGGCGTACAAGAAAGTCAAGGCGCGCCGCGAAGCATTGAAGGCAATGAAGACAGAAGACCAGCTTCGCAAATCGATTCAGCAGGTACCACCGCCTCCGACCGTAGGCGATCTGCGCCCCGGCTACAATCTCAAACCGAATCCGGTGTACCAGCTTCCGACCGTAGGCGATCTGCGTTCTGGATATGCTTTGAAACCTGAGCCGCAGATGCCTGCGGCTGGTGCCGCTATTGAAGAAGTGAAGCAGCCGGAACGTGTGCCCGTGCCCGAGGAACCATCGAACGAACCACCTCCACAAAAAACTATTTCCGGCGAAGATATCACCAAAGAAAAAGAGAAAAGAATCCGGGCGCAAGCAAGAGAACTCAGGAAGACTGGTTTACGCCGCGCGATGTATGCGACACTCACCGGCTTGCCTTTTGCAGTGATCGAGCTATTCACTCGCGCTGGCGCGACAGGTGCCGGTGAAGCGGCAATTGGTGGCCTTGCTGCCGGTGGAGTTGTACTCGCTGGATCGCAGATTATTGCAAACCTTGTTGAGAAGCCTGCGGTGAAGGCGTGGCTCTCACAGATCACTCCAAAAGATGCTGAGATGTGGTCGAAACTCCCTCCAGAGCAGAAAGCGCTTTTCACAGAAGACATGAAGGCGATTCTTGATGCGGCAGATAAAAGGAAGATTCCAGTATCGCCCATTTTTCGTGCGTTCGTTTCCGGTACTGCCGGTGCACAGCAGACGACGCCTGAGGAACTTAAACAAAAGGCGGCGCAATACTGGCGGCAAATTCAATCGCAGCAGGCGACACCGACCGGAGGCAGTTCGAGTCCACAACCGGCGCTTTATAATCCAGAACCGGAGCCAGATGCTGGAGCATATACGGTCGGGCCGCAATCGATTAACCTTCCGCCAAGTGTTACGCATGTCTTCGATGAGAAGACGGGTACAATCGTTGCAGTGTAATGCCAAATCAGAACAAACTCGTCAAGGTCAACGATCTTGGCATTGTTGCCTTCCCTGCGACGATGCCGGACGAGCAGGTAGCGTCTGTCATCAAGGAGTTTCGCTCCAAACCAAACGATAGTCGTATTCACAAGGCTTCGCCTCACTTCATTGCGGATGTTTCGAAAACCCCGGACGCTGAAGTAGAAAAGACTGTCGAAATATCAAAGACTCAGCCGACCGAAATTGAAAAGAAACTCAAGGAATACAAGGGCACTTGGCCGCAGCTACCTGCGCCAGAGTTTCAGAACAATCAGAACGAAGGAACGTACGCGATGTTTGGCGGAGATGCCAAGAATCCGCAAGCCGTCCAAGTTCCATTCAGCAGTATTCCTCAAGCTTTCCAAAAGGGCTACATTTGGTTCAATGGCGATGAAAAAAATCGCTACACAAATGATCTGAAGGCTGCGAAGCCGATTGGCTTGTCGCGGGCCACTGACTACGTGCAGCGGTCGCTTGCGTCGAAGCCCGGTGGCGATCCTATCGCAAACACGATGAAGGCGGTCGAGCGCGCAATCTATGTCGGTGCTCCCAGTTTCGTCGTCGATCTTGCCAAGAGCGCTTACACTGATGCAACCGGCCAGACTCAAGGCGCGCTAGTTGGCGCTCTCGATCCGGGCCAAATTCCCGCTGGCCTGTATCAGCAGTATCAAGAAGACGCCAAGGTCGATCAGCGTATGGCGCAAGACAACCTACTCGGTTCCCTGATTGGGTTGTATGCGACAGGAAAGATCGGTGAGAGCGCGCCAAAACTTTCATCGAATCTAATTGGGGAAGCTAGCGTTCCAGAACGCTTCAACAGCCGCATCGTTCACTCAAATCCAGTGGGCGAAGTACGCATGGGTAAAGATGGAGTGCCGACAATCTGGCTCCAGCCGAAGGCGTGGCATAACTACATGCGTGCGGCTCACCCGGAAGTATTAAATCCACACACAGTCCTCGGAGAGAACGTTCGCATCGATCCGGAGTTTATGAAGCTCTCGACGATGGAGCACCCGCAGAAGTATGCGGACTGGGCTCACGTGCGGGAACTTCTTAAAAAAGCCAACGATGCGTCGACGCAGCAGACTGCCGTTCTTGCTCGCCGCAGCGGCGGAATCGGTCAAGCCGTAAATGTACTTCGCGAGGAAAAGATTCACTCGTGGCAACGAAGCTTATCGCAAAACCGCGATGTGATGAATCATCTTACACCGCAAGCATTCTCTCAGTTGGCAAGCGCAGTGCCAAAGCCGATGAGGGATCACCTGAATAGCGTATACGGACCTTCCTCGAATCCAGTGTTTGTAAGCGAGGCTGCAGCGCGGTATATCGCAAACGATCTGCAAGGAACGACTCCGGCAGATGCAGTCCAGTTCCTGTCGCAATATTTTGACGCGGTTGTTCAGCAGCATGGCCCGAATGCTCTTTCAACACTTGAGCGCACAAGGGGCCTTGCAAAACATCTACAGGAGGTCATTGATGAAGAACATCGTGGTACCGACAGAACAGCAACTCAAGGAAACGTTCGAGGCGTACCAGAAGGGCGGCAAGCAGGCACTCCTCCAATTACTGGAGCAACGCCAGAGCCAGCCTTCAATCGCCAACAAACTAAGTCTTCAGAGTTTAGAAACTGGTTTGGCGAATCCAAAGTAGTCGATGAGTACAACCAGCCAAAGATTGTTTATCACGGTACATACGGTAAAGATTTTTCAGAGTTTGAAACTGGCCATCACCCGGGGAAATCTACTCCCATTTCTAATTTTGGATTTTTTTTCACGGATAATCCGGAATTAGCAGGAGGTTTTGCCAAAAAAAGACGTGGGGCAAGACTGATTCCGGCGTATTTATCCATCAGAAACCCACTCATAGAAAAGGCTGCGCCAAGAAGCGGATTTAGTAAATCGGAAATCCTCGAAAACTTCGCGAACGATGACGAAAGGCAAGACTATATTGATAGAGCCAAGGCAGCGGGACATGATGGGTTGATATTTGAGTCTACAGATGGAACTGAATATGTGGCTTTTAGACCGGATCAGATTAAAAGCGCAATCGGAAATCGTGGAACGTTTGATTCAACAACCGGCAACATCTTATTTCGACGCGAACCATCAGGAAATACCGCCGAAAAAACGGTACCATACCTGCCGATCACGCCAGAGATGCGTCAGTCCCTTCAGCGTGAAGGTGTGCCGATGTTCCGGCGCGATGCATCAGCTATCGAAGCGGAAACGCAGGAAGGGAAGTCTCCTCTGGACCAGATCAGATCGCTGAAGCAGGAGGCAGAGCAGAGGAACCCATCCCTCGATCCCGTCATCGGCAACGACCGTCGCCGCAATAGCGGTCTGCGAAAGAGAATCTCAGAGATGACGCCGGAGGAGATGAGGAGAGTCCTTCTCACCAGCGAGACTGTCGATCTTCCCAATCGCCGCTCCTTCGATGAGGACCAGATGGACTACCCGGCTGCTGCAATTGGCCGGTCGGATGCCGACGCGTTGAAGGCGTTTAATGATAGATTTGGATACGAAAAAGGCAATGCTCTGCTGCGCGCCAAAGCTGATGCGCTCAAGCAAGTCGGCCTGCAGGCTTACCACGAGAAGGGCGACGAATTCCTCTATCGCGGCGACTCGCAGGATGAAATGAAAGAGAAGCTTGAGAAAGCCCGGGAGATTCTGAGAAATACGGTGTTCGACGTGACGCTCGACGACGGGAGAAGGCTACAACTCAAGGGGGTTGACTTCAGCTATGGCACAGGATCAGACCTCGAAGAAGCAGAGTCCAACCAGCACACCCACAAGTCCGAGCGGGAAGCTCGCGGCGAACGCAAGAGAGGTGAGCTTAGAGGAATTACTGAAATTGAAACCGTGGAAAGTGAGAAGCATTAAAATCCACACAGCGTAATCCGATGGAAAGCTCGCCGCAAATTCTCACCACACTCGAACGCTGTCCCTGCGCCGCCCATTTCGCAAGAGATTGGCGGCGCGCTAAGTTTGACGAGATCGGCATACTCCATGAAGGTCTCCGCGCCGGTCTGACAACCCCTCGTCCAGATCATGGACAGTGCGCAGGTGAGCAGGTTTACAGCTTTGGCGCGGAACCCGGTCTCCTGACCGACCACTACGACGTCTACGCTCAGGTCGTCCATCTTGCTGCCCTTGCCGACATCATGGCCACAGCCGTCAGAAAAAAAGGCGACGTGCCTTGGAAGGTTCCCGGTCGTGTCGAACTTTCATCGACAGCGACGTGGAAGTCTGAGGCTTTCTTGTCGCCGGATGGATCGCATCTGCGCCGCGTCGTTCTTGCTAGCAACTGGTCCGACGACCGGCATTATTCAGAGGTACGCGGGTGGCGTACTCTTGGCGAAGTTTGTATCCACGGCCTACCGATGCAGCAGGTGGTGTGCGTGATCGGCCAGAGCAGAAGCGGCAAGCGCCATAGTTGGTGGACGCATGGCCTCCGCCACCCGGTCAACAAGAAGCTCAGGTTTCGAAAGAAAAATCAGATCGAGCAGCCATTCAAATCCACATGGAAAGAAGTCTGGCGCGAGGACTTCGACGACATCACTACTGACGAATGGCTACAGGCCATGCTAGAGGACGATATCTTGAAGGATTGCTGCTTCAAGGTGGACGTTCCCGTGCCAGAGAAGGTCGCTCGCCAAAAGATCATTGATCTCGCGATCCGCAAACTCGAAATAATCGACGGAATGGAAGATAAGCCAGATCAGAATTTGACAACCTGTGACTGGCCTTCTCCCTGTTTTTTCAGAGTTCCCTGCCACAAAAACGAGGAGCCTAACTCCCGCCAAGGATTTGTGAGGATCGAGTAGAGCTTACACCCACTGCCCCGAGTTCATTTCGCTGGCTTTCAGGTGCTCATCTTCGTCGGCCTCTGGAGCAGCCAAGGCTGTGTCCATGGCTGCTCCACCGCCACGACCGGGAGTAAACGGAAGCTCGGGGATAGGCACGTTGTATGGACTCGGAGCCAGAGCAGCAGACGGCACGAGTGGTTGTAGCGGCGGGGGTTGCGGTGCGATGTAATGGTCGGACATGACCTGCTCCATCGTCACCTGTCGAGGGCTCGGGTATTGCAGAGCAGGGGATGCCCCCGGGGGATAGCCCATCGGCTGTTGCTGCCCACGCAAAACAGCGAGGGTGTTGACCAAGGACTTCACCTCGGCATCCCGGGCGTTGTAGACTCCGCCGATCTGGGTCAGCTTTGCGCTCACGACGGACCAGTCCCGGGCGGCTCCATCTCTTTCCTTCAATGCCGCCGTCAGCCGCTTCTCTACCGCCCTGACGGCGACGGCGAGAGACTGATTATTCCGGGCCGTCCGGCGCTTGGAACGCGCTCCACGGGCCTGCTGTGGCTTCTGGCGGGGTGTTTCTGAGAGAGAATCTGTCATGTGAGCGAGAATAACCACTCGCCGCTGGCGTTGCAAGGGTAGAATTCAGTTCATCTGTTGGAAACTCTGCGCTGTCAGACCCGGGATGGGCTCACACATGACGGCGGTTTCGATAATCCGCCAGTCAGCCTCATTGGCCTCGACATTGCCGTAGCGCCGACCCGAGAAAATCTCCCGGTAGTATGGCAACCGGTGTTCCGGGCTCTGAAGCTCGCGCCAGCAGTCTTCGCAGAGCGGGAACATCCCGCTGGCCGGGGAGATCATGGTTGTGTGTGGCTTGACGATGGCCCATGGAAGCTGGCACCGGCCACAGCAGTTAAAATTCGGGAACAGCGCCTGCAGAAGAGTGGCGATCTGCTGTCTGCGGTAGCACTGGCCGGTCGGCACGTCATCGAGCGGACCCTTGGCTGTTTTCTCATGGGATGGCGATCCGGAGACACCGATTTCGCTGTCGGGGATGTAGAAGCCCTCGCGGCGCGCCGCCTCAGCCGAGTTGCGAACGAAGCGAGTTCCCGCTTCTGGAATCGGTTTCTTTTTCTTGAACCCAAACATAGTCCCTCACAGAGAACTTCGTAGGATTTGTGGACTCATTCCCATGGAGTGGTCGTAGAGCTTTGCAGCCACAGATGGCGGCATCGAAATTCCTAGCTCTTTTTTTGCATTAAGTTCAATCCAGTCGCGTTGCTCCACCAATTCACTGGGGGTCAAGTAATCGGACCAGACATGACTAACATAACTACCCATGACCCCCTTGTAATAATCTGCAGTTTGAGTGAAATCGACTTCTTCCATATAAAGCCGGTCGCCAGTTTTTTGGGAAGTGTAGCACCACTTATTGTCGCTCAAGTGAATCGCTTCATCCCAGTAGGGACTTCCGGGATACGGCGTGATGACGGTGACGTCGAGATCGTCCGGCTTGGTTTTTAGAAGCCACTCGTAAGTATGCATAGACGTCTCGCGCGATTCTCCAGCATGTCCTAGGCTCATTAGTGCTTTAACCTTCAAGCCATGAGCGTGTGCAATCTCCATGCATCGAGAGTTTTGTGCCTGTGTAGCGTTCTTTTGTATATTCGTAAGGATTCGGTCAGAACCACTTTCAAATCCAACAAGTATCCATCGAAAGCCTGCTTCATACATTGCTTGAGCCTGCTCCTCAGTGAACAATTCGGATTTGATAAACCCACGCAGTCGCCATTCGATTCCGATGGACTTTGCCTTATCTCTCATTCCACGCATGAGCGTTAACATTTCACGATTGATATTGAGTTCATCGTCAAAGTAGTTGATACCCTTAAAGCCGTAAGTGGTATACAAGTGCATTGCTTCGGCAATAATATTTTCCGGGGTACGCAAACGAATCTGCCTAAGCATTGGCGAGTTACGGCCCGAGCAAAAGGTGCATTTCATTGGGCATCCAAGTTGCCCAACTACGTGCGCTGCGCGCTCCCCATCAATCGTGTAATGGTAGCTGTCCATGTCGATTAGATGCCTCGCTGGCCACGGGCTCTCTGTAAAATCCTTTGAAGTTTGCCAGAGTACAGATTTCGGATCGTCGGCATCGACAAGGCCGCGCGTGTGAATTGCTTCGAAGATGGCTTTCTCGCCGTCTCCTGCAACAACAACGTCGAACTCGTTTAGGAGTTCTTCCAAAGCTTTTCGAGCACGTCCGTTTCCTCGCTTTGCCGCCGCATGAACGAGCGTAGCGTGCGGTCCACCAAGAATCGTCTTACTGTCAGTCGGAAGCACTCGACGCACCTTGACTGCAGCGGGGATTTGCGGGGTCGTCGCCGTAATGGCAAATGTTTTGGAGCCTTGATAATCTTTCGCAACATCCTCATAGTTCGCTACTCCTGTTAGATCGAGGTGGTCTACTGTGATTCCAGCCTGCTCAAGAGCCGCGCCAACTTTCAAAATTCCAAGAGACACAAAAACTCGTTGATCTAAGAGAAACGGGCTCGGCGGCGTGACGAGGCAAATCTTCATGAGGAGGGGGACCTCATGGCTATGATTGCATTTCCAGAAAACCCGGTAAAGGCTAAAGTGCTCCGAGTTCGCCTTTTAACAAAGCTCGGAACCGATCATCGGGGCATTTTCCAGAAAAATGGAGGAAATTCGGGTAGGTATCATAACGGCTATTCCACGGCAGGCCGTTTTTGAACTGCAACGCGCCATCCTCCTGCGTCGCTGAGACAACATAAAACAGATTCGTGACTTCATCGAACGCGACGCAGTCAGAGTTTTCTGCGGCACGTCGATTGAACCAAGCCTGATCGAGTATCTCAAGGTCCGGCATCTGTTCGGCCCATTCAAGCCAATGCAGAATGTATTCCGGGTAACCGGCAATCATCCCATTGTTGGCAAAGCGCCATGGGCTGGTGCTCATGAAGCGCGGCATCAGGTTAGGCTCTGGATAGCAATTGCGCTCTGCAGAAACAAGCATCGTGTCCGGAATCTTGGCCATGGCGGCATCTCTGTCGCCATAGAAGAGCACATCCCACGCATCCGTCATGACAAGATTTTTGTAGTCCTTGAAACGCGTCGCGATGCTGCGGATGTACTCGATTCGACGCCTCATTGTGATGCTGTTTGCACCCGCAGGGAGATTGTGCAGCGGTTCGAGATGAAACTCGATCCCCGCAGCTTTCAGTTGCTGCTCGTACTCGTCAATGAAGCCTTCGCGATGCGTGGCACCGGCTACAACGATCAAATCATTCATGTGCTTGTCCTTGGTCTGTTCCGAATAATTCCTGCGCGAACTGGGCCTTGTAGGTTGGCCCTTGGTCGAAACATCCCCACTTCTCCCTGAGAATTTCACGGTCGGCGTCGGCGCGCATTTCGATCAATCGCCGTTCTCTGGGGTCGGCCTGCTTCAAAGTAGAGCTTCTCTCGTGATAGAACGGCAACTGCGCATTCATCAGATGAATCCCGGCGCGCCAAGCGCGAATGTGATAGTCGAGGTCTTGGCAGTACATGACCATGTGCTCATCAAATCTGCCAATACGATCCCACGCCGCTTTTCGAATCAGGTAGGCGCTAAAGTCAGGAGCTTCGATAGGGTTCAATTCCGTGGGCTCGGTCGCAATCTCCTCGTGTGAGCCCACGCTGACTCCAGTGACAAAAGGAAGGTTGAGTTCGAGTAGCCTGCGGTAAAACCACGGCGGCAGCGTCGTGTCGTTGTTGATGACAAGCACATGCTCGTAGCGTGGCCCGTTGAATAGGTAATTCAACCCGCTATTCCAACAGACGGACACACCTTTGTTTTCGTGAAGGAGAATCGCGTTGGCATAGTGGCTGTTCATCTCGTCGGCGAGCCACTCTTCGGTGCTATCTGTGGACCCGTTGTCGTAAATCATGATTTCTGTCTGGATGTCTTGGTTGCGGATGCTTTCGACGCATCGCTTGGTCAACTCAAGGCAGTTATGCGTGAGGATCAGTACCGGGTTCATTCGACTCTCCATTCACAATTTCTTCTCTTGTTTTGCAAAGCTCTGGATTTTTGCAACCGCAGTAGTAGTCGGAAAATTTAGCTCCTTCTGGCAGGACCACAACACGAAATTTCCCTGCCATCCGCGTGGGAGTGCCTTCACGATAAGCAATGCAACCATACTCGCCGTGAGCGTAACCGCTGTGTCCACACAGCTTGCACCGCTGGTCGCCATGTTCGCGAAGTTTCTTTATCCATGAGGGGTTGAAAGGCATTATTTTCCGCCACTGATGACCGGCATTACGATGATTGGGTTGAAAGATTCAAAAGACGCGTAAGGATGTGCGTGCACGAGATGTTCGATGAAGATGCCGTCTGAAGTATAGTCGGGGATATCCGGCCACTGCCCTACTTCTTTGGCGACGATGAGATTCGCCGTGTCGACGTGACAGAGTCGCGGCGCGCCGTCAGGAAAGAAAATACTGCCAAGGCGAAGGATGGGAAAGAAGGCGACGAGCGGGAACCCCTTCCAGAGCAGCGCATTGTGAATTGCCTCAAGGACCTCTTCATCAGCAAGATAGTTATCATCGTCCAGATATTGGACGTATTCCCCTTTTGCCAGCGTCCATCCATTGTGACGACACGTGTTCCCGCCGTTCTTGTGCGGAACTGGACATTGAGCAATGACTCGTTGGGGGTGTTTGATCTTCTCGATCAGATCGAGATCAAGCGTCTCGCAATCGACAACCACAATGTGCTGCCAGTCTTTGTAGGTTTGCTGATTGACAGACTCGCAGGTGAGCAACAAGCTCTCTCTTTGAAGCGTTGGTGTGATGATCGAGAAAAACGGCCTACTCATTGATGTTATCCCTCGCTGGCATCTTGAATAACTTCGAAAGTTCTTCGAGGTGACGATCTGTGAAATGCCGAATGCCATTTTGCCTGAATGCTGTTTCGACTGACTTCAGCGGCTCATTGGACCACTTCGCTTTTCGAGAAACAATATCGCGAACAGCATAAATGATCTTGTCAATGCGATCCACGGAAGTACGTTCTGTGGCCTCCGCGCGGTACTCCTTGGCAGATATCCGGCTCTGCAGGTGTCTTGTTCGATGATCGCAGCGAACTGCTAGGTTATACACCACGAAAAAATGCTCTTTATCGGTAGCCTGTCGCGGAGTTGGGGTTCGCACCTGCGCTACCAGATCACCTCGGAGTTCGAGGATTCCCCACCCTTCAGGCCACTCGTCTTGTTTGACAATACCGGGAGGCATGGCAACGTAGGCCAGATCGGTAGGTGGCGTCATCTTCCATTTTCTGTCACCCATAAAGTCTGCTCGCGATGTCTTTACTTCGACCAGACAGGTCATACGTCGATCAAGAGGCTTATAGAGAGCTTTCCACGCGGCGTACTTCACTTGGTAATCGTCATCGTTTCTGCCGTATGGGTATCTGGGTGGACGCGGTAAGAATTTCATCTCGATCAGTTCTGTCTGCGTCGGAACGATCACTCCCGCAATATCGGCGATCCAGCCTTTTTCGTTGACGTCGGTCCATGGCATTCCGACTTCTTCCTCGACGGGTTTGAAGCCGTGGTTCTCAAGCCACTGGTGTGCGGCCAGAGTCACTCGATGTGTCAGTTCGGATTTGTTGCGATCTGCAGGTTCCGGTATTGAGGCCATAACGCTAGAGCTCTTTCAGACTGATTTTGCCACCATTTTTGTTGATGAGACCGGCTTGATTTAACTTGTAGACAATGTCTGTAACGCTTCGTGTTGCGCAACCGACCTGAATCCTTAATTGGGTCCGATTCATTTCCCCGTGTAGCAGGAGTACATCTATCGCCTTTGCCGGTAGGCCACCAAGTTTTTGCTTCCACGCTTCCCACGCAGCGCTTTTTTGTAATCCATGGGCCACAACATTTTCGGATATACCAATCGTTTCAATTTCGCCGAAGATTCTTTGAAGAGCCACATATAAAGGCGAGAGGATCGCCTGTAACTGTTGTAGCCCTTTATAGGCGCTCGTATTTTTGGCGCGCTCTACTCGAAGTTCCTCTTCTAAGCTCCGAACTCGCGCTCGTAATCCTTCATTGATTAGTCCGAGGTCTTCTTCACTTCTCTGCCTTTCTACCTTTCCTTCAAGCTGAAGGTGATTCATTAGAACCTCCTGTAGTTGCGACAAGTTTCGCTCGAAACGCTCCGAGTGTTTGTGTCAAAATCGACGGCGCGCCCACACGTTCAAGTCCGCGAATGTAAGAAAATGCCAACCGAAGGGCGTTGAGATTCAATCGTGCCTCTGTGTACTGGTCGATTGCCATCACAAACTCGTGTGCATGGGCATGGGTTCCACTGATCCACGCCTTTGCCGCATCACGAGCCTTGTTTAGCCGCATGAACGCTTCCGGGTCACCGCCGTCACTTCGGTCAGGGTGAACACCTTTCGCCTTATCGCGAAATGCGGAATCGATCTGCGCAAATGTTGGAGCCGGATTCTCTAAACCGAGAACCTGCTGCCAAGAAAAATCCTCTTTTCTCATCGTCCACCATACCGCCACGCCGGGATCGGTGCGTTCGTCAGGAGACCTGCAGATCAAGACAGACGTGGCCCCTTCGCCCATGCGTGAGAGTTCCAATCCGACTTTTTCGACTCCGCCTTTCCATGTTGCCTTTTTCCACGCATTCTGCGGCTTACGGAGCTTGATGTAAGTTCTGTTGATGCCATCGGGCCAGCGGAGTTCATTCTTTTCCTGTACTTCAATTTTTTTCACCACATTACACCTCAACTCTCTTGAACGTCAGGCACCATACCCATGGATTACTCGCCCACGGGTAAGTCTTGCCGTTGATGGAATCCCACAGTTCCTCATATTCTTCCTGTGGTAGTTTCCCGTCATCAGTATGTGGACCGCTGACATATGGGCTCTGCGAAACCCAACCATAGCCGTGACAATTTTCTGCGATGGCGTCTTCGTGGCTGATCTCTTGCACCCGCTGCACTCTCACGTCAGTGATATCAAGCCAGATACGTGCGGCCCATTTCGGCATGAATAGAGCACTCTTCCACTGTCCGCGCCAAGATTCAAGAGCATTTTCCTTGCTATACGCCTGCGGCCAGCGTGGCGTCCCGGCATCGGCAAGATACTTGCAGGCGCTCGGGTCGTTGCCCTTAAAAAAATGCGCATACCGCTCACGAACCCACAAACGGTCGCCAATCTCATATGGACAGACGCGATCCTCAGAATGGTCAGACAGAGGGCTCCAGACGCGAGGCATGTCAACAGCGTCGAAATGAAACGGCTCGCGCTTGACCATATGCCATTTTGTGGGCTGCGGCTTAATCAGCCGCCTCGTCTGTGTCTTTTTGTCATCGAGGATCGCGCGGATATTGTCCGGAGTGAAGAGTATTGGATGCTCTTTCATATGCGCCCTATTTCTTGTCTGCGGACTTCGGCGTTACCGGCTTCAAGACACACGCTGGATCACCCTGTGCGTCGAACTGAGCCACGTATTTCTCACCGCAAGTCTTCGTAATATCTTGGACGGCTTGTTGAAATTTGACGTTTGCTTCCTGCATGTACTTTTGCGCCTGCTCTAATGAATTTTGCGCATCCTGCTTACGGGCGAGTGCCTTAAAGTATGCCAATTTCATGGCATCGGTAACGGCTGGAGCTTTATCCGCTTCTTTAGCTGCTGCAGGTGGTGTCGGTTTGACATCTTTATCCTCGCATACAGCGATAGGCATCGCCATCACAAAAAAAAGAACTGCTAGTGTTATTGATCTCACGGTTCGGTCTCCTTGTTTAGTTCGGTTTGTGGGAATTCGCGGATAAGGAGATGGGCAGGGATAAGCTTCGCCCCTTCCTCCGGAGTTCTCGCACTCAACTGTTTCATGAAAAACTTTACACCAGCGTGGGTGGCTTCTTCATGAAGTTTTTCGGCCCACGTCTGCTCCATAAGCCTCCGTCCATTGCCGCTTTCGCCGCCACAGATGAGCCAGTCCGGAAAATCAGCCGCGTCATCATTGGGAGCATTCTCGGCCCACTTATCCATGGATAAGGGACCGAGCGCTGGTTCGTAACTGACAAAGCTGACGAGTTCGTAATCGAGCGCCACGAGTCGCAGAGCAGGCCAGCGAACGTCGTAAAATTCCTGATTTTCCGCCGACATTCCAAGCCATACATTGTTGTGGGCGAAAGATTGTGGCAAGTATCTGTTGTAGCGCTGAGGGCGTTTTGTCAGTAACTGCCAGATGAGATACGGGGTTCGGTCGATCAACTCCCATAGCCGCTCACGCTGACCTTCCGGAGCTTCGTCATCCATCACGTCAGCCATCGATGCACAGAATACCTTTCGCTGCACTCCGGCAGCTTGTGCGTCGCGGTTCCACTTGAAAGGCTCGTTCCAGTGCTTATCCCCAAAGACGCGGCGCGGAACTTTCTTCCCCCAGTGAGGTTCACCCCATCGCGCATCGAGAGCCTCGGCGTAACAGTTGTCGCAGCCGGGAGATACTTTTGTGCAACCCCACCACGGATTAAACGTGCTGTCGGTCCACGCAATTTTGGTTGTATCTCCCATCACCATCCCCCCATATACTGTTCAAACGTCTTCTTCTTCGACCGCACCGGATAGGGCTTGAAGTGAATCACTCGCTGACCGCCATTCCGCTCTGCGCTGCGATAGAGAGCGAGTCTGAGTTTCGGATTTAATTCCCACCACCGAGCCAAGTGCACCTTGTACCTAATCGTTGTTGAATTAGCTTGGTTCCTTTTCACTCTTTGTGCTTTAAGCACCAGCCACGTGCGCTCTCGCTTATTACCGACATTCGTGTGAACGAGATCGCCACGCTTCGGAGCAGGATCGAAAGCCGGAATGTCGATGTTGAGCATTACTTTTCTTATTAGCCAAAGTTTGATCTCAGTTGAGCGATAAACGCATCGACGTGCTTTTGGACAATGGTATAAACACGAAGAATCTGGGTATTATGCAATTTTCGCAGTGATGGATTCAGCCCATCAATATCCTCGGCGCGCCATATGTACTGCTCCAATTCTTCCGGAACTTTTAATTCAGACTTCTCGGCAGGCACTTCCGTATCCTTAAGGGGCACGCGGGTTATACCACCGTACTCTGCAACGTGGTTCTCCAGCTCCATCATCCACGCTGGAACCCCTTCAAACTTAGGCGCAAGGAACATCCAGCTCTGCCACACCTGTGCAGCCTTGGAAACCGAAGATTCCTCAGCAATTGTGGATAATTCCTGTGCCTGTTGGAGGTTCGGAACCATCGGGTTCTCGGCCAGCCAGCGCACGGCGGCTTCAAGAACCTTCAGTACCGATCCTCCGCCGTCTTCATCGTCCTTATGGTATTGATCTGAAGCCGCTTTCAGCATCCCCTCGGGCACAACATACTTTTTCTCACTCATTTCGCCTCCAAGTCCTTCGCCGCACCGCGAAACCATGCCTCCCATCGCGGCCATAGGTTTCTCCAATCGAGATGCTCCGGCCTGTCTGCACGACTGCCGACAACACGTGCCACGGCGTCAGCGAAATCCTGCGCTCGATAGACTGGACGTTTCTGTGAGTACGCGCCTTCGTAGCGGAAAGCATAGGGCTCAACGAGCATGGAAGGTTGCATGTGTTCTGGCGCGCCGCCATAGTTGCCATGTACACACGGCGTGCCACAAAACAACGATTCAAAGATCGGAAAACCGAATCCCTCGGGACCGATGCCGAGCGTGACGTCGCAAGCAGAGTACGCCTCCGCCATGGCGTCATCTGGGAGATATCCGGTGGTCACCATTGTGTGCTCACCCCGCAGGGCGTAATCGACGAGGAGTGTATCGATATCCCAGTTTCGATTGATGGTGTCGGTGTGAATCCAGAGCCGGACTTTCATTGCTTTAGAAAGGATCGCAACCGTCTCGATGCCGAGAGCCCAGTCCTTTCGCGATTGGTTTGTTGCGACGATTCCTATTAAGACTTCATCTGGCTTGATCGAGCGATACTTATATTCATCCGACTTCACCTTGACTAAAGTGGGAAACACAGAGCGAATCAGTGCTCGGTTGGGAGACCGCGAAAACACTCCCCCGTCGATCCCATGAGGAAGCTGGTCGAGATTCCGAAGTTCGGACTCTGGCTGACTTATCGTGCGTTCGATGATGTTGCGGCCCCACTCGCTGTAGGCGAGTATGCGATCAAATCCCCGCAACGTCTTCATGATCGGAAAAGTCAGGAGGTCATTCGGGCCTGATGCATCGAGTGGGCAGTAAATCCATTTCTCGAAAGGAGCGTTTTCGAGCCATTGCCTCAGGGGAAAGTATTTCTCCTCCTTCAACTGAGGGGAGCCATCAGGAACGGCGATCCATGACAGACGGCTTGGGTCCCAGATGCAGAGTACGATTCCTCGTTCGTCTCCAGCGAAGTTATGCCACGCTTCCGGAAGAGTCGGACAAACAAAATCATCGACGCCCTCTGCCGTGATTTGTGGAAAGCCTAGCCTGCAATCCATTGGTGCGCCATAACCGAAGGTCGCTATCCTGAAAACATCGTTGAGTCTTCGATGAATACCGAAGGCTAAGTCTCTGGCGATTCTCCCGAGACCGGTCGGACCGGATACAGCATCTGAAATTATGAGCAGGGGGATTCTCTTATTTGCGGCCATGCGATCAACGATAGCGCAGAGGATCAGACTATGCAAAGAAAAATTACAACTCTTCGATTCGAATCCCGTGGATAAGGTACATCATCTTTTTTTTGATTTTGTACACCGCGTTTTTCTTGTACCCTTTGGCATCGCACACACGGAGCCTGCCGTCTTCAAAAAATGTGAAGTCTGCCACATAGGAAATTGCGCGTACATCATCACGCCCGGGCACCAATTCGAAGGGCACCTGTTCCCTGAGGTTTGTGATTTTCCCCGCCTCGGCGAGCGCCCATAGGTTGGCCGCTACCTTTGCTTCGTGGCCGGAAGCGTATCTACCCGTACGCTCGTTGCCGTATTTCGACGGCTTTTTCACGTCGAGCCCAAAGTATTTCGACCATGCAGCGCGTTCCTGCTTCGTCTCTTTTCGCATCCTGTCCTATACTATCGCCATGATCGAGATGATGAAGGACGACTTTATTGCGCCGGAGCACATTGCTCGCGTGAAAAAGATCGACGACGACACCTGCAACGTGTGGCTTGTCGGTCAGAGCGCTCTTGAACCGCACGTCGTGAACTGCAGCGCCAGAGATTTCGCCAATGCAGTAAATGACGAGCTTAAATTGCCCCGGTGCGAAGAAGGGGATCAATCGGTCTCCGGCGACGAAAACTCAGATGAAGAAAGTTCTTGACAGGTATTTGCGACCGTGAGAGCATGAAAAACGTTATGAAGCTTTGCTTGTCCAGTTCGCGACTCTATTCCTCATTACTGAGGATGGGCTCGCCTTTTCTGGATCGCGGGATATAAGCTTCAGCGAATTTCAGAAAGATGAGCCCTCAGACGCCAAGCGACTGGGGGCTTTTAGTTTGCGGGATTGGCGGAATTGGAAGACGCAGTGGACTTAAAATCCATCGGGCAACCGTAGGGGTTCAAGTCCCCTATCCCGCACCATGTACCGGTACCCAAGTGGCTAAGGGAGCGGTCCGCAAAACCGTTATTCGCGAGTTCGATTCTCGCCCGGTACTCCAAGATTAGTTTTGCCCGGATGGTGGAATTGGCAGACACACTATCTTGAGGGGGTAGCGCGCAAGCGTGCCGGTTCAAGTCCGGCTCCGGGCACCAAAGTTGTACGGAAGTGGCGAAACTGGCAGACGCGCACGCGTGTGCTCTGCGGTGTGCTAGGCACACTTAAAGAGCGTGAAGGTTCGAGTCCTTCCTTCTGTACAGCAATGTGGGGACGTGGCGGAATTGGCAGACGCGCTACGTTCAGGGCGTAGTGAGAAATCGTGAGGGTTCGATTCCCTCCGTCCCCACCAAGTTGAAGTTGAGTAGTGGCTCCGTGGCGGAATTGGAAGACGCGTTGGCCTTAGGCACCAATGCCCACGGGCGTAAGGGTTCGAGTCCCTTCGGGGCCACCAAAGTTTGAATAAAAATTATGCGTAATCAGCATGATTTTTATGCCGTCGTGGTGGAATTGGAATACACAGCGCACTCAAAACGCGCCGCGAAAGCATAGGGGTTCGAGCCCCCTCGACGGCACCAAGTTCTGGTACTTGCCATGTGGCGAAAGCGACGAGAGTCAGAACAATGGCAAACGTGTTTCACGGAGCAACATCGACCTTGCGGGTTCAAGTCCCGTCATGGTGAGTACCAGAGAGTTTTGGAGACGTAGGAAAATGGTTAATCCAGCAGGTTGCTAACCTGCCAAAGCCTTCGGGCTGTGCGCGTTCGAGTCGCGCCGTCTCCTCCAGTTTGGGCATAAGAATGGCAATCTTATGCCATAAGTTTGGAAGGGTGAGCGGAATGGTATCGCCCCGCATTGGAAATGCGGCTCACGTGAAAGCGTGTGCGGGTTCGAATCCTGCCCCTTCCGCCAGTTTGATAGAGTCAAGTAATGGCTGAAGACATAATCACTTTCTCTTCGGAGCAAGACAGCGATGGCAAGTGGTCGCTGGTTTATCGCGACAAGTACAAGACGTTCAAATACGCGACGCGATACGCAACTGAGAAAGAAGCTGAGGAAGCAATGCCAGAAGTTTGGGCAACGGTGCTGTCACTGATTGAAGAGGTCGGCGGCAGAATCGTTCAGGACTCGTAGAGTCCAGAGTTTGGATAGGTGGCAGAGTCTGCTTTATTGCACACGCCTCGAAAGCGTACGTGCCTTCGGGCACCGTGGGTTGAAATCCCACCCTATCCGCCAGTTCGGAGAGATGGCCGAGTGGTTTAAGGCACCGGTCTTGAAAACCGACGAACCGAAAGGTTCCGTGAGTTCGAATCTCACTCTCTCCGCCAAATTGTGCAGGCGAGTCAGATACGGTTGGCTGTGCCGGTCCGTAAAACCGGATCACTTAGTGACGTTGGGGGTTCGAATCCCTCCGCCTGCACCATTAAATTTCTGTGTTGTACCAGCGGATCAGCTTCTTAAATAGACTTAGCCTGATAATCATCGAGCAGTCTGTGTTCTTGCGCCACGGACGAAGAAGCATCATAGTAGGCATTTTCTTGTAGAAAGATTTTCCACGTTTTCTCGATCCGACATACCCCACAATTTCAACTGCCCACGATCCAAGCAGACGGCAAAAACAGGTGCTATCCGGAGTCAGAGTTGATACATCAAATGTGTCAACAAACGCTGCAGCTTTGCGGAAATCCTTGATCGGCATCAGGACATCTGCACGGCACAATCCGTTGGCTAAAAGAAACCACATCCTCTCACCGTCAGCAGTCACGCGAGCCTCAAGTTCCGGGGTTTCGAATACCGCATACGCAACGTCCCAGTTGAACCCAGTTAAGTCACGAGGTTTCATATTCCACCATTTCTTTTCCGAACAGCAGTTCCTGTGCCTCGGCAATCGTAGTCTGCTCCGGCAGCAGCGCACGGAATTCAGGATAATCCGGAATAGTAAACATCTTCTGCGCCCGGGCGTGGAACTTTACAAGCTGCTCATCGTCTGCCCACGACAAGTGAAATTCGCGGTCAATGCGTCCCTTCCGTAGAAGCGCTGAATCAAGGCGACCCCGGTGATTGGTCGTCATGATAAGTACGCGGCCTTCCGTGGCGACGACACCATCGATCACGTTCAGAAGGTCAGAAGTAATGATCCCTTTCGGGGCATCTTTGTCTTCCTGACGCTGGCGTGCAGCCGGAACGCAGTCGACGTCCTCGATCAGCAGAATTGCTCGACTGGTGACGGAATTAAAAAGACGCTGCAACTCTTCAGGGCGCTCGACCGAAGAGAGATTCAGAAAATAGATTGGTATCTCCAGCACCGTGGCCAGAGCTTGGACGAATGAAGATTTGCCGGTTCCCGGGGGGCCATGCAGGAGATAGCCGCGCCGCCACGGAATTCCAAGCGAGCGATACTGGTCCCGACTCCTCATAAACTTTTGCGCGTCTGTAAGCATTGTCTCTGACGTCGATGGCGGTAGATAGATTGTGTCGAGGGGCCGGGGAGAGATGTCGCGGCTGCTCCACCATCCGCCTTCGTTGTAATAGAGGATAAGCCGTTTTTCGAGACCACCATAGAACTCATTTTTTGCTTCGTCAAGAAGCTCGGTGATGATCGCGCGATCCAGCGTGCCCCAGATTGATATCCTGATCGTGCGCCGTGGACGAATAAGCGTGGCAGCGCCGGGGTTGTCTGTACCCTCTTTCAATGAACTGAAGATCAACAAGTAGCGCTTACGGAAACGCAGATAGTAGGTGCCGTAGTGGGGAACCATCTGGTACACAACCGACTCGCGTTCAATTTGACGTCGCAGCAAGAGGTCGGTGATTTTCTTTGCACGAATGCGCTTTTCCGCCCATAGGCTCAGCCATGTGTAGGGGTCTTCTGTTTCTGCTTCTTCAATGGTTAAAGCTACATAGAATTTTCGAACCACAAACCCGAACGTGTGGTTGTAAACGCCATGCCAAAAATTCTTGATCCATCCGAGAGCAGCGCCGCCGACCAATAAAAGCCAAGGCGGAAACGCCTGAGAAAGAAATTGCCAATTCATAACGGTGAGTGTATCTAAAAAGCCGATAGTCAGCTAGAAATATTCACACCGCTGCTGCCGCAGGCTGTGCTAGAGTGCCTGCATGTGGCACCACCACTATCGCCGCCTAAGTTTTATCAAGATCGGCTTCGTGCGCCGCGTCCACCCCATCCATCACCACCACATTGAAGGAGAAGAAATCATGGCATTCGCCCAAGGTCCAATCACCCTACAGGTCGGACAGTCTGCTGAAGCGGAACTGCTCGGCTTCGATCAAAATGGAAATCCGATGCCCTTGCCTGCAGGCGCTACGGTGTCCTACAGCATCGACGCGCCATCCGTCGCAACGTCGACACCAAACTCAGACGGCCAGACCGATGAGGTTGCTGCCGTTAGTGCTGGCACGGCAAACCTGACCGCGAGCGTGACCGGACCGAACGGTGTTCTTTCCGATACCGAGACGGTTACTGTGACGGTTCCTCAGGTTCTTACGAGCGTGAAGCTAGCGTTCCAAGCGAACTAACCAAGCACTTCAGTAAGCAGATTGAGTAAAGGGCCGACTTCTAAGAGTCGGCCCTTTTGCGTGGCGAGAAAATAAGAACAGTGCTAAAATTGCGAGCATGAAAATGAGCCTAAAGGTCACGATTCCAGACGATCTCGCCAAAGAGTTTTTACAGATGATTCGCGACTTCGATACCAAGCACGATCCGAATCATGAGGACAAGGTCACCTTGCAGGTGTTTGCTGAAGGTGGCCTGACGGTCGAGGAGATGAGCGAGATTCTGGACTCCATGACGCCCAAGATGGAACACAAGTGTGTTGTAAGAGCGGACGCCGAATAATTTGCACGCGCGTAGTTTCCGTGGTACATTATGGAACGCGGGGTAGAGCAGTCTGGTTGTGCTCGCTTGGCTCATAACCAAGAGGTCGATGGTTCAAATCCATCTCCCGCAACCATTTTCACGCAACCGTAGCATAGCGGCCAGTGCACTTGATTGTCGATCAAGCTTACGCCGGTTCGAATCCGGTCGGTTGCGCCATAGTTTTCCGGGGAATGATGAATGGGTTGGGCGAATGGCGATAGAGAGATAGTCGTAGAAGGTCGCATTTGTCTCAGTAAGACAAAGAGTGTCTTCTACGATCTCGATAAGGTCTTCAACCGCATAGTCCACACGGAAAAAAGAATTGCGTTGCTGAAATACACGCATGAGATCGGCAAGCTGCTCGACAGGATCGAGCAGGACTTGTACCGCTAAACTTCAACCGAATCGAGGTTACCCATGAAAACTCTCTAGGAAAGTGAGGTGAGAATCTTCATGGGTAACGCTCATGCGTGGCGGCACCGGAGCGGACGTGGTAATCCTTGTCCGACCGGATGTCTCTATTGCAAGATGCGCCCTAAGAGTGGCGAGCCGGGGTCTCGGCAGAAGCACTACAGCAACAAGACCAGCCGTGGCCGTCATTGTCCGAGGGGCAGGAACGCAAACAAGAAAAAGAAGTGATTGAGTTACGCACGTCAACACTGAGGTGAAGGGATTTCGGACGCGGGTTCGAATCCCGCCGAGTCCACCAAGAAGCACACAAGAGGTACGGAGCCAGATACTCTAAAGCCCGTGGGCAATGTCCTAACCGGACCGGAGTCGCAACGCTGGCCGAGGAGTGCTACCGTGTGTGTTTCTTTGTGGGCTCGTCAAGGTTTCGACGGGATCAATGATCCTCAGCTTCGTGCCGGAGTAGTATGCCCACCGTAACGGGAATGCAACCAATAAGTGCTGAGGACAATGCACTGCCGATGGCTGCTTAATCACCAGCTATCCAAGGTTTGGCCACGTTCCTTGTTAAGCAATACGTGGCGATTGATCCGGGGGAATGATGCCACTACGTTCAAACGATCTCATCAAGGCGTTCACTGAGAACGACAAGTTTGTCGTCGACTCGAACGGCGTGAAGTCCCTTGAGCTTGACGGCAAGAAGTATCCCTGCACCGGCTACATCGGTCAGGTGAAGTCAGGCTACATGTGTCAGAATGACTTTCAGCACGAGGTCGGCGATGCTCCAGCGACCGGCCCGGTCTGCGACTCTGTTGAGAGCTTGGTTGCAAGCCATCCATGTGTGAAAGAATGTGGGTGGGTTCGAGTCTTGCTGATTGCAGTGGAGCATGGCGATGCCAGAGAATCGGAAGAGGAAACAAAACAAGAAGAAAATCAAACGTCGGCGGGAAATTCAATCACAAGTTGATCGCTGCCGCAAAATTTTGTTGGAATCTGCGTTTCCGCGTCGCACGGTCCAGAAGACATGGGTTCCGACGACACCTCCTGCTTGGGCTACGGTTGATCCCCTTACTGGCAAGGTGATCTCCCTATCGACCTTTAATGCAGGTTCTGGGTATACTAATAAAGCTGGATTCGTGGCGTCGCCGTCTAGTGGTATGGACCCCTGATTCTCAATCAGGTGACCGTGGGTTCGATCCCCACCGGGAGTACCAGAATTTATGAAACTCGAATTCATTCCGTGGTCAGAAAACGTCGAAATTCAACTGTGCGATGACGACGGTTCCGTCATCGACAAGTTGTATACAGCGAATACAGAGATCGTTGTATCCAATCCCGGAGCAGATGCGGAGCACCTTTTTCATTACATGGATTGTGTACTTACGAAGCCAAGGATTGGTGGTGCTTTTGCCGATTATCACCCCTACTGGAAAGAACGCGAGGGAAAGCGAGCGGCCAGAGCGGCGAAGCTCGGACTGACGCAATAAAGCCGCCCAAACATCGGGCGGCTTTATTGGGGATAGAGCACCTCTCGTAAGGTGATTTGATTTTACGCTGCGCGCTTCAGCAGTGACAAGTGGATGAGTTTGCCGCCCAGTTCCACCGCTTCGCCGATGTGGCTGGCGCTGGTGAGGCCGGTGATGACCACCCGGTCGTTGCCATCTGCCTTGTGCTCGAAGATCACGTTCGCATCGAAGCTCTGAGCCAAGACCCGTGTGACCTGTTCGATGGCCTTCTCGGGCTTGTACTCGAACACATCTTCCTGCTCTTCCTTGATGAGTTCGGTGCCCATGCGCTTCACGCTGTCCTTGTGGAGCGCTGCCCATGACTGATGAACTTCGAACAGTTCGATGGTCTCGACGCCGCGATCCGTGATGAGCGAGATTCCCACCTGATCGTCATGAAGCTTGACCTTGCTGAGAATGTCATCGAGGTTCGCGGTGAAGATCGTGTCGTTGGCGACATAGCTGTCACGCGGCGGAGCAGCAGTGGCGGTGCGAATTAGTGGCGGAGCGAAAGGCGGCGATCCAGCAGATGCTCTCGCACTGCCACGAATACCACCGGCACGCATCGGCCCGGAAGAACTGGTAGTGAAGCGCGGACGTGGTTGAGCGGATTCGAGCCGTGCTCTCAAGCTATCGAGGCCACCACCGCGAATCGGCTCGGCGGGTTCGAGACCTGCTTTTTCCATAGTAAAAGCGCCCAAGCCAGCGTCGGCGACGAAGCAGGTTGACTTCATCATATTGCTTGTGCTGACCATGTTCCAGTACGTGGTCTGGTCGAGCGGTGTATATCCAGCACCATACACGCCACGCTCGACATCGAGAGAGATCGTGCCGTGATAGCCGAAGTTGGCACCGCCACGAATTCCGTGCGAGGCGTGAACGCAGCGCGCATCGAGAGCAACTTCCTTGCCGGGGAACAGGATCGCGCTGCGCGTAATCGTGCGGCTCTGCGTTCCCTTTCCGGCGAACACAGTGCCGGAGCGAACGAAGACTTTTTGGTCGGTGTTGTTTTTGAGATTGACCTTGTTGATCATTCCCGAGTCAATTGCGGTGACTCCATCGGTCTCGGGATAGGTCAGGTAGTCGCGGCCAATTTCGCCATCGCGCAGGATCGGAAGAATCACAGCGAGCGCCTTGTCTTCCACGCGCTTGGGCTTGCCGAAGTGAAATCCCATGGCCTGCCCGATGAGGGTATCCATGATGTTGTCGAGGTTGACGGCTTGGTACTTGGTGAGGGCGGACGTAGAGGTACGGCGGATTGGTGCCATGGAAGGTACTCCTTTTGTGGTCGAGTGGCCGTGGTTCTCCACGGTTCGACTTTGACTGATAGTAGGCTAAATCTTGGATTTGTCAAGAAAAATAGCCATTGACAAACTGCGGCCATCCGGGGTACTGTGGAAAAGTCATGAGATTGAACCGAGCCAATTCGAATCATCCAGCGCAAACGGTGGCAACACCGTTTCAGGGTGGTCGTATGTAGGCTCGGCCTATTCATCGCAGCTTCGAGAAGCACGATGGGGAAGAAGGTCCGAGCCGAATGGTTCGGACCTTTTGTTTTGCGAGTTTATTCCGGGGTAGCTCAAAGGCAGAGCGTCTGGCTGTTAACCAGATCGTTGGGGGTTCGAGTCCCTCCTCCGGAGCCAGTTTAGATGTGTGACGTGCGGGGCCGCTTGTGTTAGTCCCCGTTTGATGGGCAGTGACGGCGACAAGAGCTTCGGGCCGTCTGAGTAAGTCCTTGATATGGAGAAGCGCTCCAGCGTCAGCATCGCTGTTTGAGTAGTTGGCTCGTCGTTCAATGGCAGGACAGCGGTCTCTGGAACCGCATATCGGGGTTCAAGTCCCTGCGAGCCAGCCAAGATTTATGTGAGGATCGTTACAGCCGATTCGAAGAGTGTGTAACTCACAGCCTTCACATAGAAAGTTTGTTGGGGGATGGCAGAGCGGTCAATTGCACTCGCCTTTGGAGCGAGAAGGCCGTGGGTTCGAATCCCACTCCCCCTGCCAAGTTTGGAGATGTTATGGAACAGGATGCCAAAGACGATCCATGGGAAACGCGTTGCTACATGGGGGGTGGTAGTGTTGGTGATGAATGTGAGGATCAACCTGAACCAACGCCACCAAAGACCTATCAGGAATATCTGAATTATTTCGAAGTTGTGATTGAAATTTAAGCGGGTGTAATTCAGCGGCTAGAATGTCGCGTTGCCAACGCGAATATCGTGGGTTCGAGTCCCATCACCCGCTCCAAGTTTTTGAGGGTTGCGTCATGATTTTGCAGCAAGTTGAACTCGCCAGCGGCAACGAAAGGATGGTGTGCTGGCTCGCTCGTGATCCACGAGTTAGAGTCGGCACCGTGATTTCGCTCGCAAAGAGCGACAAGCGTTGGCGAGTTCAACAGCAGTACGGAGTGATCGACCACGAGGGAATCAAGCGGAAGTGGCCGGTCGGAGGAATGAGTTAGTGCTGGTGTAGCTCAAGTGGTAGAGCACTCGCCTCGTAAGCGAGAGGTTGGGTCTTCGAGTGACCTCACCAGCCCCAGTTTGGAGGTGAATGATGGCGTTACCGAAAAGAGGTGTCTTGTTGCTGACCAACTGCAACGAGCCCATCAGCATCATCACCGGACGTCGCGCCCTAACGATGGTAACTAAGGGCGTCTGCACAGTCGTAGTGCCAACCAGCATTCGGGTGTGCCCCGGGGTGTACCTGCCGTCCGTAATTCGGTTGATGGAATACAAAAGGATTCCGTACCGGACGCAGCAGGTGACTCGGAAGAACATTTTGGTTCGAGACGGGTACCGCTGTATGTACTGCGGCACGAGGAAGGATGGCTCTGAGCTTGAGTTAGAGCACGTCATTCCGAAGAGCAGAGGCGGAAAGAATACGTGGGAGAACTTAGTTGCAGCATGTGCACCATGTAACCGGCGCAAGAACGACAGGACGCCGGAGGAAGCGGGAATGAAGTTGATTCACAAGCCGCTACCTGTGACGGTTCACACGGCGAAGCTTTTGCTGAGACAGATCGGTTCCGAAGTGAACGAGTGGAAGCCATTCTTGTGGAACGACAGTCAGGGTGACACAAGATTCCAGTTCGTGCACTAGGAAGGCGATCCAATATTTTGAGCCGGGTTAGCTCATCGTGGCAGAGCGGCGGTTTTGTAAACCGCAGGCGAACAGTTCAAGCCTGTTACCCGGCCCCATTTTGTGGGGACTATCGTTCAGTGGTAGGACGCGTGATTGTGGCTCACGACACCGGAGTTCAATTCTCCGTAGTCCCCCCAATAAGTTTCGGGGCAGTAGCTCAGATGGGAGAGCGCGCGCATCGCAAGCGCGAGGCCGAGAGTTCGATTCTCTCCTGCTCCACCAAGTTTCCGGTCGTTTTATTGTGGCAAGACGCCGTCCTTTTCGCGAAGGATGGAGATTGAGGGATGGCCCACCTCACCGGAAAGCCAATTGAAGTTTTGGGCCTCTAGCTCATCTTTGGGAGAGCACTCGCCTTGCAAGCGAGAGGTGATCGGTTCGAGACCGATGAGGTCCACCAAGTTTGTGACGGCCCTGTGGTAGCAGGGTGCCTACCAGCCGACCAGAGAACTCTCAGGATAGCGTCACAGTTTTTGGACTCGTAGCTCCAAGGTAGAGCGGGACCCTGAAGAGGTTCGCGTTGCTGGTTCAAGTCCAGTCGAGTCCACCATCGGGAAGTGGCCAAGCGGTAAGGCTCACGTCTGGGGGGCGTGTAATGCGTGAGTTCGAATCTCACCTTCCCGACCAAGTTTGTAAGTATCAGGGTATAGCTCAGTTTGCGTAGAGCGCGCGGTTCGGGTCCGCGAGGCCGGGGGTTCAAATCCCTCTACCCTGACCAGTTTTTAAGTTTCGGGACTGGGCGCGGCTTGGTAGCGCTCCTGTTTTGGGAACAGGCGGTCGTGGGTTCGAATCCCACAGTCCCGACCAGTTTTTATAGCCTAGACATGGTATGATTTTACTATTGGCTAGGCTATGTAGAAAATGTGAAGCGATTATCCCTCTTTGGGTAAACATAGGCGGGAGACTCAGGAATCTGCAGCGACGCAAATTTTGTCTTAAATGTTCAGAATTTGGGGCTCATAATACATCTTCACAATTGGGTGTTGAAGTTAAGAAGAAACGCCCACCAAAATGTGCTTGCGGAGAAGCCGACCCAAAGAAGTTTTACGGTAGAAAAGCGACGGTCTGTGGGCGATGTCATAATCGATACACGACGCGAAGAGGATCGCTAGTAAAGCGCAAGGCGCGAGAACATCTCGGTGGCAAGTGTAAGTATTGTGGCTATTCGCAGTTTGATGTATCGCTTGATATACATCACACCGACCCATCAAAAAAAGACCCGGCCTTTCAAAGTATGAGGGGGTGGTCTTGGAAGCGCATTGTAAAGGAACTTGAATTGTGTGAATTGGTTTGTAAGAACTGTCACACCGCATTGCATTGTGGTTTGATAAGCCGGGGTTGTAGCTCAGTTGGATTCAGAGCGGCGGTCTACGAAACCGCAGGTCACAGGTTCGAGTCCTGTCAGCCCCACCATTTGTAAGAATCCACCAAGGAGGTGTATGGGATAAAAATTGAAAAACTTGTCGATGTCTCAGCGTTGGGCTGATGCAGTAACAGAGTTCAGTGGCTCTTGGCCATTCATCATCTGGTTTACCGTGTTGGGCGTAATTTGGGTGCTTCTCAACGTGAGCCGCCTACTGGTTTTCGACCCATACCCATTCCTGTTTTTGAACTGGGTGTTGACGGTTATCAGCACCGTTCAGAGTCCGCTTATCATGCTGTCGCAGAACAGGCAGAATGAGCGGGATCGAGAGAATGTGCAGGAGATTCTTGCCAAGCTCGATGAGGCTCTGAAGAAGATGGAAATAGCGCGAAATTAAATTGCGCTCATGTTGGAGTTGTGATAGGGTAAAAAGGTTGAGTTTCCGCTGACAGTGTTGCTTACATGGGTGGGTAACCACCATTTCACTGCTAATGAAAATCCGGCGCGAGCCGGGTGTACCCGAAAGGGTTGCAGCGCGACTACAGCGGAGAGATTTTGAGTATGGCTTGACTGTTTCGCATACATGTTGCTCTTGACAAGCGAACACGCCGAAAGGCAATGCGGAACGACTACAAGCCAGTAAGTTTGGGCTGACTGAGTTGCTTACATGTCCTTTGGAGACCGAGGTCGGAGGTTCGAATCCTTCATCGTCCACCAACAATGAGTAGACGGGCGATTAGCTCAGCGGTAGAGCGCGTAAACAAGCAGATCGACTACAGCCCAAAGATTTTGAGTTTGACCTGACAGAAGTGCATACATGTAGCTCATTGGTAGAGCATCTGATTTGTAATCAGACGGTAGTTGGTTCAAATCCAACCTCGTACCTCGCAAGAGGTTGCACTTCGACTACAGGTCAATAAGATGGGCCGGGTTCGTCTAAAAGCGAAACTTCCAGATTCGACTACAGCAGCAATGCTGACTGAAATTGGATACATGGATAAGACAATAGTTCTCGGAACTATGTTTGGAGGTTCGAATCCTTCACCCGGCTCCTACAAGTTTGGATTGACTGCACGAGGATACATGATCTTGTTCCGGGGAAACCCGGCCCCCTCCACCACCATACCGGCTTCATTTACCAATGGGGGGCGCGCCGCAAGGCTGCAAATCTAAACCGCGAGCGACTACAATCCAAAAGTTTTGTCCGGGGGAAACATGGCAAGTGGCGACAGGTTTTATCAGCTACAGTTGCGCCATCGCGACGCTCTAGTCGGCGACATTGGCTCAATCCTCAAAATTGAAGGAATCGTGATCGGCGGCGAAGGCGCACGTGGAACGCTTATGCTTCCAGATGCGCCACACGACGTTTTCACGCGTGATTCGCTGTGGCTAACTATCGAAGAGTGGTCAGACTGGCTCCAGAGATCGGACAATCCCGACATACTCGTGCAGGGATCACTGGAGAAGGTCTTCCACCGTAAGCTCAGGTACGACATCTCCGGCGCAGTCCAGCAGAAGGTGTGGGTTGCTGACGGATGCAAGTGTATGTACTGCTTCCGTCCGATGGGGGAAGTGCAGCTTACAATCGATCACTTCGTTCCGCTTGAAAGTGGTGGCAAGAACGATCAATCGAATTACCTGTCGGCGTGCCGAAAGTGCAACAAGGACAAGGGCGGCATGAGTCCGCGGCAATGGTGTGGTCTGGACAAAGTCAAATGGGATTACGATTCTTACGTCCAGTATCTGATCGAACGCAAACTTCCATAACTACCCACTAAAGGAGGGTGACTATATGGGTGAGCAGGGAATCACGAAGCAGCGTATCTTCGCGGAGCTTTCAAAGTCTTCGCATGGCAAGCTCTCTGAGTATGTTGAGATCGCCAAGCAGGCCATCGCAACTGAGGGCGACTTCTTTCAGCACTTGATCGCGTGGAATCACATTCACGGACAGGTTCGTGACAGCAAGGTTGCGTTGCCGGTGCTCGGTCTGGCTTTCGAGAGCAATCTCGATCTGCTCGATAACAGCGTCGCGCATCTTGCCAAGCTCGGTCCTCGTGAGTTGAAGAGGGCTTTCGAGTTCGTTCGCGAGATTCGTCCGCAGGGCAAGATGTCGCGGATGGATCGCGTGATCTGCGCATACCTCCGTCAGAAGGAGGAGTCGCGCAACTGGGATCACATCGCGATCCAGCACCGTGCCGTACTAAAGGCGCTCTACGCGCTCTCTCGTACCGGCCCGGGCAACCGTCGTGTAGCTGCCGTGATCTCCGGCCAGTGGAAGGAGAAGATCGGTGACACGGTGGTCGTGACCAAGCTTGCTCTTCCGAAGGGCTCTGTGTTCGAGGCTGTAGCTAAGCTCAAGGACATGGCTCCTGTTGAGGCTGCTGGCACGATCATGCGCTACAAGATTCCGTTCCTGATCGCCATGGGTGCCCTTGGCTTCAAGGTGAAGGAGACCGATCTTGTGATGGCGCTGATCGAGCAGATGTCGCCGACTGAGCTTGTGACCAACACGAAGATGCTGGAGAAGCTCGGCATGAAGACCAACCCGGTGCTCCGTGCTGCATTTGAGAAGGGCATGGAGAAGGCTGCAACGTCCAAGCAGAACACGCTGAAGACGACGGCGGCTGTCGAGGCCGTAGAGGACGAGGGGCTGAAGGATAAGCTACGCGGCCTGCAGAAGAAGCAGATCGCGGCGGCTGGTGGTCCCGATGGCAACTGGCTTGTGCTGGCCGACAAGAGCGGCAGCATGGCGGCGGCAATCGAGATCGCAAGGCACGTGTCCGCGTCTCTGGCTCAGTTCGTCAAGGGCAAGGTGTATCTCGTGTTCTTCGACACCTCGCCGATGACGGTCGATGTAACTGGCTTATCGCTCGATCAGATTAAGATGGCGACGCGCCACATCACAGCAGGCGGCGGCACTTCAATCGGCGTGGGCCTGAGCAGGATGTTGAAGGAGAAGGTGGAGATCGACGGTATCGCAATCGTCTCTGACGGCGGCGAGAACACCGCACCGCTCTTTGCTGATGTCTACAAGAAGTATTCGGCATTCGCAGGCAAGGATGTGCCGGTCTACTTCTATGACACCTACGGCGACACCCACCTCACCCAGTCATTGAATGCGGCTGGCATTGAGATGCAGAAGTTCGACGTTCGCAGCGGCAAGGTCGACTACTACAGCATTCCGAACCTCGTGCAGACGATGCGCTCGAACCCCTATAGCCTCGTCGACGAGATCATGGCTACCCCGCTCGTATCACTGAGCGAGGTGTTGAAGGATGCAGAACTGGTAGGTGCCTGATGGCGAAGCGAAAGGTTGGAACCAAGACGATGTCATATCCGAAGAGGAATATCTTTGTCGATCTGTCAAAGCAGAAGATCGCGGAAAGGAGGAAGACCATGCTTCAGAACTTCAAGAGTTTTAACATCGACACGGCTGATCTTGACGAGCTTGTCGAGCTTGCAACGTTCGGTCGCCAGTTCCGTGCCGAGCACGAGGCTCTCAATGTTCCCGTACCTGAGTACGTTGATGACAACCTGCGTGCGATCCGCAAGGAGATCGACAGCAAGCTCTCTGACCGTCGTGCACAGCGTGTTCGTGAGTTGAAGGCACAGCGCGACAGCCTCAAGACCGCACAGGAGCGCCGCGATGCAATCGACAAGGAGCTTGCCGCACTTGGCGAGCCGGTCGGCGCGTAAGCTTCGTTGCTCCACTTTTGCCACGGCTACCGGGGGAACCCGGTAGCCTTCTTTTTTGCCTGCTTACGCCGCAAAGTGCGGCTACAATGCTTCTCATGGCGGAATTTCGGATTCGATTTATCAACTCCGGCAACTCGTTCGTGGGCCGGTCAATCGACTGGGTGACAAACTCCCTGATGGACCATGTGGAGATCGTCACCGATGCGGGTTGGTATCTTGGTGCGCGCAGTAGTGGCGGAGTGAAGTCAAGACCACCGGATTACTGCAAGCCGACATGGGAACGCCGCTATGCGATCCCGTGCACCGATGAGCAGCACAAGAAGATCATGGACTACGCTTACTCGAAGGTGGGAACAAAATACAACTTCGGCGACATTGCCGGGTTGCTGTTTCGCAACAGGCGGTTCAATTCGCCAAGCAAGTTGATTTGCTCTGAGTTTGTGATTAACGCAGGACAGCTTGCCGGTGGGATCATGCTCTTGAACGTGAAGGTGCCTTACTACTCATATCTGGTGACGCCGGAGATGCTTCACTTGAGCCCGGTCCTCAGTGGACACTGCTACTACAAATACGCGGCATAAAATCTTCTTGCAAAGAGTCGGAAAGTGGTGTAACGTGGTTCCTGTTATGACGCAGACCTTCAAACACGGGATAACCAGAATGACCAAGCGGGTCATTTGGGGAATCGTGTGCTAGGGGTCTGAAAGTCCATTTTCTGGATTTCCATGACCCCGGCTCAGGCCGGGGTTTTCATTTGCTGTTTGACATACAGGGGCGTAAGCTCAGCGGCTAAACTGTCGGTCTCCAAAACCGAACTCGTCGGTTCGAATCCGACCGCCCCTGCCAAGATTGATGTTCCCTTGCATCACCGGGAAGACCACGGACACTGAACAACCGTGCCATCTTCCCGGCGCAAGGTTAGTTTCGCCAGTGTAGCTCAGTCGGCCAGAGCGCGGCATTCATAACGCCGAGGTCCCGAGTTCGATGCTCGGCACTGGCACCAAGTAATGCCGGAATCCTCGGGTGAGGCGCGGGTCCTTATAGCTCCCGTTGACGGTAGATGACCGTTGCGAGGTGGGTTCAAGTCCCCCTTCCGGTCCCAAGTTTGCGCAGCTAACTCAACTGGTTAGAGTATTCGCCTCTTAAGCGAAAGGTTCCGAGTTCGATCCTCGGGCTGCGCACCAAGTTTTGTAGTACAGGAGAAGTGAGATGCGAAAACGTGTAGACGGTTCCGACAAACACATGGGATCGTACTCGAATTGGCTGCAGAGACCTGACTTTTAATCAGCGGGAGAAATCCCAATGTGGGTTCAAGTCCCACCGGTCCCACCAAATATAATCGAGAGATGGCTAACCACCACACAAAAGACAAAGGCGATCTTGCAGTTCTGAAAGTGCAGGCTGATTTATGCGAACAAGGCTTGATTGTATGCACGCCACAGACTGAACATGCACTATTTGATATTGTCGCCTACTGCGGTTCTCGGTTCTGGAAAGTGCAAGTGAAATTTTGCTCGGCTCCAGATGGGGTATTGATCGGAACGTGCCAGCGCACATGGGCAGATAAGCACGGTAATCATATTCAGAAATACGCTGATGGCGATTTTGATGTTCTTGCACTGTATTGCCCGGAAACCGATGAGTGTTATTACATTCCTTGGGAAAAATGCAATAAGCGTTGTATTTCTTTGAGGGTTACACCCCCTCTCAATGGAGCAAAGAAGTATTTACGCGCAGGAGATTTTAGAAAGTTTATGCCCCTGTAGCTCAGGTGGACAGAGCATCCGCCTTCTAAGTGGAGGGTCGCAAGTTCGAATCTTGCCGGGGGCACCAGATTTGCCGCTGTATCTCTCCCGTCTCCTAAGCGGGCAAGAGTAAACTGGATGATGCCGGTTCGACTCCGGTCAGCGGCTCCAGTTATGAACACACACGAACGAGGCACGGCCAGTGAAAGCGCTGTAATCACGTATCTTCTGAATAAAGGGCACGCTGTTTCGATACCGCTCGGCTCTAGAAGATACGACCTCATCGTTGACGATGAGCTAGGGCTTCACAGGGTTCAAGTAAAGACGGGTAGGATCGTTGATGGTTGCGTGAGATTTAACGCATGTTCGGTGGATGGTACAGCTAAACCAGCCAAGAAACGCTACTACACGAGGGATGAAGTCGATATGTTTGTGGTTTTCTGTCCGCAGAATGGAAAGTTTTACCGCGTTTTTTTGGAGGATGGTAGGACAGATTACTCGCTGAGAATTTCCCCGGCGAAGAATGGAATGAAGAAGGGCATTCGGAATGCTGTAGACTATGAATTTTAAGTTTTGCGCGAATAGCTCAGGCGGATAGAGCGGAAGTTTCCGAAGCTTCAGGCCGCAGGTTCGAATCCTGCTTCGCGCACCAGATAGGAGGCGACGTTGAAGCGGTGGACGTCCGAAGTTGTTGATCGCGGCACGCACAGAGTGATGGGAAAGAGATTTCACCTTATGAGCCGCGTGGCTGTTCGGGAAGATGGAGCCAAGACACTTTTCGTTGCAAAGGGTCGCAATCCTCAGGAGTGTCTTGCTGTGCTTAACACGTTTGTCTGGCCCGAGTGTGAATGTTGGCAAGGCCAACCGCCATGCAGAATGCATCAAGCATAGAGTTTTGCGGAGTTAGATCAGCGGCTAGATCGTCTGCCTTACAAGCAGGTCGTCGGGGGTTCGAGTCCCTCCCTCCGCACCAAGTTTTGTCGATGTAGCTCAGTGGCAGAGCCGTCGCATGGTAAGCGACAGACTCGGGTTCGATTCCCGACATCGGCTCCATGTACCTGTCGTCCAACGGTAGGACGCACGCCCGATTAGCGTGTCATCGCGGTTCAAATCCGTGCAGGTACACCATATTCTAAGTAATCATGCTATGCTCTATCGACAGGTTACATGGAGCATAAATGCCGAATTGCAAATTATGCGCTGAGTATTTTCCAGTTCAAGAAACAGTGGATGGGAAAAAATTCCGGTACCACTCTCGCAAGTATTGCTTTACATGTTCTCCTCGGGGCCAACGCAACACGCATAAACTTGAACGCGATTTAGTAACGGGTAAAATTGTAAAGCTTCGTCCGAACTACTTCAGTGGACCCCGAACACGGCTAGTGGCGATTGGTGCTGCAGTCGAGTGTCGCGAGTGTGGAAGAAGCTATTACTATAATCCTAACGCGGGGCACCAAACGGAGATTTGCAATTCGTGTAATGCAAACCGTAAACGCGTAACGGTCAAGAAGAAGTGCGTTGAATACAAGGGGGGTGAGTGCGAACGCTGCGGTTACTCCAAGTGCTTACGAGCCCTTGAGTTTCATCACAGAGAACCAAAAAAGAAAGAGTTTTCCATTGGCACAAAAATGTCTTGGTCGTGGTCGCGACTACGGAAAGAACTCGATAAATGTCGCCTGTTGTGCAGCAATTGTCATTGTGAGGTGCACGAAGAAGAAGATAGAGCGCGTAAATTTGGAAGGAATTCCTGATAAGGGTGAGGTCGACAGTTCAATCCTGTCCACGCCAACCAAAGTTTAGTAACCGTTACGAACGATTTCGTGACTACGCCAAAAAGTTCTGGCAGAATTTCCGGATGAAAAAGAATCTGTTGTACATGAAGTATCTTGCTCGACACAAGTGGTTCGTCTTGGTTGCCGGGTTGAAGTTCAAGGTTCCGCTGCTGAGGTTGATCTTTCACGACTGGTCGAAGCTGATGCCGGTCGAGTGGGTGGCTTACAGAGAGTTCTTCTACGGCGAGCGAACAGATGAAGTGAAGGAAGCATTCAAGCGCGCTTGGGCTCATCACATTCACCTGAATCCTCACCACTGGAACCACTGGATGTACACCGACGAGGATGGCACCAAGACGCTGCAGATGCCAGAGACCTACGTCAGAGAGATGCTGGCAGACTGGTACGGAGCCGGTCGAGCAATCCGAGGAACGTGGAGCGCCGATTGGTGGTACGAAAAGAACAAGGAAACGATTCTCCTGCACCCGACGACCCGGCTCTGGGTCGAGGCCGATCTTCAAAGGGCGCAACGGGAATTTAAGTGGTAATGAGCGACCGTAGCCAAGTCCGGTAAGGCACGAGGCTTCCACCCTCGCATTGCGTGAGTTCAAATCTCACCGGTCGCTCCATCCCTCCGATATAATTCCCCACAATGAAAAAAGTGACGTATGCCAAGTTTTGGACGATGTTTGAACCTTTCGGTTGGGAGATCGACATTGTCTTTGTGACCGATGTTGCTGGCTATGCGCGCCGATTCAAATACGCACACAAGGCCGATTGGGAAGCTTTCGCATGTACGGACTACGAAAAAAGAAAAACAACCATCGTACTGCCGTGGGATGTGAGTGCTGGTGTGGTAGCCCACGAGGCGTACCACTGCGTGGTGGCCTGTTTGCAAGCTTGCGCCGTGGTGGATGAGGAAGCCGCAGCATACCATTTGCAATATCTGGTCGAGGAGATCGGAGATTTCTGGCGCGAAAGAAAGAAAAAGCGACGTTTCTTCATCTCTAAATAGCCAGCGAAATTGTTAACGTGCTACACTTCCGGCACGGAAACTGCGCGCGTCAAGTATACTGCCATCCATGGACGCGGAAACAAAAATTCAGATAGCGCGAATAGGTAGCACTCCTGCTGTTTCTCCCGTTAGACAAATGCTTTGGGAGAGAGAAGGCAAGAAATGCCACTGGTGTCACCAACCGACTCGCTTACATCCATTTAAAGCAGATGGAAGCTACGATGCGAACGCATGGGACAAGGCGACTGTCGATCATGTCATACCGCGCTCTAAAGAGGGTACAAACGATCTCTCAAATTTGGTTTCTGCGTGCAACCTTTGTAACAACCGGCGCGGCCACGAAGATCAGTGCGGTCTCCCCGATGGCTCGATGCTTGGCAAGTACGATCCCAGTAAGGGGATGACATACAAGGGGCCAAAAAGGCGTGTCGCCCTTAGTGGGGATGACAAGAAGGCCATCATGGCCGGGAAATTGCCGCCAACCGTCAAGCATAGCGCGGAAGATATTTTGCGCATTCAACGCGATCAGGCCCTCCGGCAAGTGATGCTTTTGCGAAAAGATAAGGAAATTCTAAGGCAGACAATCACCGCGCAAGAAACCACAATAAAGCAACTCCAATTCCAGATTTCTGAGTTCAGCGTCTGGCGTCTTTTACGCATCCGGATTGCTGAATGGATCAGGCCAAAATAAACTGCGTGCATGAGCGCAGACTATGATATTCTGGCGCTCATCGGAGCAGCATTGGAAAAAAAGAAACATAATGCGGTTGTTTCTGTGTGCGCGAGCTTCTGCATGGCCCTGACTCTGCTCTTCATTAGCTGCAAAGTAGGAGAGATTATTGATTGGAGTTGGTGGTGGGTGTTTTCGCCGATATGGATCGCCGGATTTTTGATTATGATCTTCGTTTATCTGGCAGACTTCGTTGACGGAGGAGTTGCCTTACTAAGGTTTCTCAAGGCGTGCTACTGCAAATCAAAGGGGGAATGAACGCATGGATGGTTCAGCAATGAACGTAATCCACGTCACGGATTTGAAGTACGCGGAACTTGGCGAAGGTCCATGGCGTATCTATATTTTCGACAAAGACGGATTTCACTCGGGCGGCAAGTGGTTTCGCGATGGAGCCGTAAAGTATCCAGACGAAGAAGTCGGGAAAGAGGAAGCGTACCAGACTTGCATGGCCGCTGTGCTTCTGAAGCGCGAGGTTCGCATCTGCGACGGCGGCGACAAGTTGGTCTTTCACTCGAAGGACGGATCAGTCATTCACGGAGAGCGCTTTTGGGGGCCACTCGGATTCGATCTCAAGCAAATGGCCATCAATGCGGCACGTGTTGAGATAGCCAAGGATGCGCTGTCGCGAGATGGCATGTGTATCAGTTGTCGTGAGCCAGCACTCCCCAAGTGCTACTCCGAAGCGGGTCGGCGCGAGTACGGCATTTCTGGCTTGTGCGAGAAATGCTTCGATGCTATCTGAGGATCGGAATGAATATTCTGCTTGATCCATCTCTGCAATCTGGACTGTAATAGAAAACCATGCGCGCTCTTGTAATTGACGACGATACCATCACGAAGGTCAAGCAGGTCATCGCTTACGCGCGGAGCCATGTCTATTATCCCGGGATCAGTGAATCTATCCCGGGCGATGTTGCAGGTCACATTGTTTACATCAACTCGTATCGCTGTGTTTTCTCGTTTACGAAAGAGAATGGCGAAGCTGGCAGACTCTATCGACACCTGTCGATTTCGATTCCGTCGAAAGACTATCCCCACCCCATCGCTATCAGCGCCATCGCAGGCGTGTTCGAGTTCACCGAGTCAGAGAGAGGTGTTCAACAGCGCGTGAGGGACGGCGCTTGGAGTGTCGGAATCAATAAAAATGAGCACTGTGTCGTCGTGGTTGAGGAGTTGAAGAATGGGCAGTCAGATAGTGCAGCACATTGAGCGCCGCGCCGCACATCGCGCGGCAAACCACGCGATCCCGGAGATGACCGATCCCATGGGAAGATATTGGGATCAACCTGATCGCTCTCTGATCGAGGTAGATGATACTCATGCGCTGATGTCTCTCCGTACGTTTAGGGAGCTTAAAGAATACTCGGCATCGAACCCCTCTGGCGTCTACCCCGGGAAGATGTGGAAGCAGCGCCAAGATGGAATTTACGACCGAGAGTTTCTGGCTCTGGGTGGTAAACAAAAATGGCTGCTTTGCTGGTATGGATTGAGCGAGAAAGGCCCCGGGTGGTGCTCAATTTGCCATCGCACCGTCAGGTTACTGGATGCTGATATTGAGAGCGTGGACGAGTGAATGGACTGGAGGTAAATATGGAAAAAGAGGAAATCATTCGCGGATTGAAGGCTGGCAGGGTGTTGAACTGCGACCGGAGAGATGAGCCGTTGCTGCCTTGGCTTTTGGAGCATCCGAATGTTGAAAACAGCGGTGTCATCCAACTCGACGAGCAAAGCAGCGTGATTAAGTTCTGGTGGAAAAAGGAGGCTGTGAAGCCTGAGTGCCCGGTGTGTAAGTCCACCACCTTTACAGTCCATCCCGGGGTGGTAACGACTCTTGTCGGGTATTCCCCCGTTATTATCGATGGGGTTGAGCATGACCACGACGACAATTGCCGGAAATCTGCGGCATGTTGCGAGAACGGACACGACTTCGTCGTGAGACGCAGGAATCGGTGTTCAAAATGTGAGTGGGTTGGCAAAGAGAAGTGTTTCTGCGATACCCCATTGACCGTTGTAATCTAGTCTTTCTTCTTTTTCGGTCTGCCGCCGTTGTAGGACTTCCTTGGGTGACTTTGCTTGGCCAGATTTGAAAAGTATGTTTTGCCGTACTTCTTCCTCAGCTTCTTCCCCGCCATCTTGGCAATCGTCGAATAAAAATTGGGATCGGATTTTGAGAGTTTAACGGGCGCAGATTTTTCTGTGAATTTTGCTGCCATGAGGCATATTCTATGTGCATCTGGTCATTCAGTCCAGCAAAATGGAGTCTCCCCCATGCCTGTCGATCCAATTGTTCCTGATCTCAAAAAGATCATTTCCAAAGAAAAGCAGCGTCAGCAAATCCACGTGTCCGCAGTCAACATGGCGAATGACTGCGGCCAGCGCTTCGTCTATCGCTATCTGCTCGGCATCAAGAGGCCACCGAATGCATTTCTGCTAGTCGGCAAGTCGACCGACGAATCCGTGACTCGCGATCTCGACCACAAGATCGAGACTGGCGAACTTCTCTCCCGGGAAGACGTTCTCGGAATTTCTGCCGCGAAGTTCGAAGAGGAGCAGAAGACCGAGTCGATTGAACTCGATCCTGAGGAAAAAGCCGAAGGGGTCTCGCTGGAGCAGGTGCTTGGCGAGGCGAAAGATAAGGCGATTGCTCTCTCCGGCCTGCACCACGACGAGGCAGCGCCGAAGATCGAGCCCTTCAAGACCAGACGGAAGTTCTCGATTAACATGGACAAGTTCCTGAGGACACGTGCCAAGGAGTTGCACCAAGCTGCCGACGAATCTCCTGACAAGTTCGGCGGCAAGGTTCTCGATGGACAGGCCACCGCTCTCAACTCCGCCGCTCGCGACGGGATCGACTTCGTCGGCGAGCAGGATATCGTCGAGATCGTCAACAACACGCTCGTGATCCGCGATACGAAGACCTCGGGCAAGTCGCCGACACCATCGATTTTTGACGGCAACAAGAAGGCCGGTACCGCCGATGAGTCAGAGCAGCTTACGGCGTACGCGACAGCCAGTTACGTGATCGACGGCAAGCTGCCGGACAAGATGATCCTCGACTACCTCGTCAGGACCAAAGCCGTATCCCCGACGACAAAGTATGTGCCCACGGCGACGACGCGCGACATGGATGATGTGAACGTGTTTCTCAATCGCTTCATCAACCTGATCCACGCAATGAAGTCGGGTGTGTTCGTTCCGGCGAATCAGAGTTGGTGGGGATGTTCTCAAAAATGGTGCGGATATTTCGATATCTGCGTGTACAGCAAAAAGCCGAAGTTGGTACAAATCACTGAATCGGTAAAGGACTAAGCATGGCAGGATGGATTGGTGTTGATTTAGACGGCACACTGGCAACTTACGACGGATGGGTGGACGAGCATCATATCGGCCTACCCATTCCGGCGATGGTCGCACGTGTAAAGGCGTGGCTCGCGGAAGGCAAAGAAGTTCGCATATTTACGGCTAGAGTTGCCGTTGCGGACGGGAATCGCGCTACCAGCAGCGTTGACGCGATTCGAGCGAGCATTCAGAATTGGTGCCGCATTCATATCGGTGCATTACTCGACATAACCTGCACGAAAGACTACGGCATGATCGAACTTTGGGATGACCGATGCGTTCAGGTCATTCCAAACACTGGACAAAGGGCTGACGGAAAACAGTAAAGGAGGAAAGCAATGTCTGA